>WPCJ01077189.1_pt1 | contig 276234 bp, 253 predicted proteins | sample 5399831 | NCBI WGS metagenome assembly WPCJ01 (sample SAMN12869470, study PRJNA574797) | sludge metagenome | isolation source: wastewater treatment of pH10 | place: China:Beijing | collected 2019-05-20 | reverse complement strand
TCGTCGATGGCCGCGGACAGCAGCTCAGGGTTCTCGCGCAGATCCTGCTGAACTTCCGGATTCGCCGCCAGATAGTGCCCGAGGATGCCGACGCAGGCGGCGATGGTGCCGAGCTCGCCCACCGTCCAGTTGCGCAGGATGCTGACGATCTCGTCGTCGCCGAGCCGCCTGCCGTCGATCTCTTGCCGCAAGAGATCGGTGGTGATGTCGTCGAGTGCAGCGGCGCCGCTCGCACGCCGTGCATCGAGTAGATCGCTGATATAGCCGTCGAACTCGAGCGCGACTGCAGCCATGGCCCCTGCGTCCCCGGCCAGAGTCGCCTCGTGGTTCCTGCGCACCCATTCAAGTAGTGGCGCATGCAACACCGGCGGCCAGCCAAGATAGGCGCACTGGACGCGCACAGCAAAGGGCTGGGCGAGCTGCGCCACGAGATCGATCTCCGCGCCCGTTTCCAGCTTGGCGACCAGATCGGCGGAGATTGCCCTACACAGCGGCTCGAATGCCGTCACGCATTTCGGCTCGAAATGGCGTTCGATCAATCGCCGATAAATCGTGTGTCGCGGCGGGTCCATGCCGCTCGGCACTGACAGATGGCTGGAGACGACACTGCTAAAGGTGTCGTGATCGTTCAGCACCCTCACTATGTCCTCGTGACGGAACAGCGACCAGCCGAGATAATCGCTATAGGCCACCGGGCAGCAGCGGCGCATAGCGTCGTAGGCGGCGATCTGGTCGGCCTGGACCGCCCGAGAACGGGGGGCCCAATCGGGCTGCGGTTTGTCCAGGGACGGGGTCATGGTCTTCTCTCGACAACGTCTACGCGCGGGCCGCAGCCATGCACGCAAACGATTCCAGTATCCTCCCTAGCTTCTCCCGGTTGGCCGTTCTTTGCGTCCGCTCAAACAGAGCTGGCTCGGTTTGTCCTTCTTCACAGCGCTCTGGCCATCAATGCAGGCCTGAACCGCGCCGGGTTTGCCGGAGGCTCCAACTCCTGAGAAGGTGGAGCCATGACGAGCAAGACGACGAACAAATTTTCGCCTGAGGTGCGTGCCCGCGCGGTTAGGATGGTGCTGGACCACGAGGCTGAGCATCCGTCGCGCTGGGCGGCGATCACGTCGATTTCGGGCAAGATTGGCTGCACGGCGCAGACGCTGAGCGAGTGGGTGAAGAAGGCCGAGGTCGACAGCGGCCGCAAGCCTGGGCTGACGACGGATATGGCGGCCAGGCTGAAGGCTCTCGAACGCGAGAACCGCGAGCTTCGGCAGGCAAACGAGATCCTGCGTAAGGCATCGGCGTATTTTGCCCAGGCGGAGCTCTGTCCGCCGTCAGCGCCGATGGCACAGATTTGAGGTTGTGATTTAAGGAGAGATTGGGCTTCGTCGTAGTGACGAAGGAACGAAGATGAAGCCCAATCTCTCCTTGAAAAAATCGCCGGTTAAGTCCCCTGCGGAGCAGGTGTTGAAGGATATTCGGAGGCAGACGCGGCGCCATTTCTCGGCCGAAGACAAGATCCGCGTCGTGCTGGAAGGCCTGCGCGGCGAGGACAGCATTGCCGAGTTGTGCCGCAAGGAAGGCATTGCCCAGAGCCTGTATTACACTTGGTCGAAGGAGTTCATGGAAGCGGGCAAGCGTCGGTTGGCCGGCGACACGGCCCGGGCCGCGACCACTGGCGAGGTACAGGACCTGCGCCGCGAAGCCCGCACCCTGAAGGAATGCGTGGCCGACCTGACGCTGGAAAACCGCCTGCTGAAAAAAAGCATGATCGCGGATGGGGGCGACGACGAATGAGGTATCCCGCATCCGAAAAGCTCGAGATCATTCGGATCGTCGAGCAGTCGCATCTGCCTGCCAAACGCACGCTGGACCAGCTCGGCATCGCTCGCCGGACGTTCTACCGCTGGTACGACCGCTTCCTCGAAGGCGGCCCGGAAGCGCTGGAGGATCGGCCATCGGCTCCAGGCCGGGTGTGGAACCGCATCGGCAACGACATCCAGGACCAGATCGTCGAGATGGCGCTGGAAGAGACCGACCTCAGCCCCCGCGAACTGGCGGTGCGCTTCACCGACGAGAAGCACTACTTCGTGTCGGAAGCCACGGTTTACCGCCTGTTGAAGGCCCACGACCTGATCACCAGCCCGGCCTATGTCGTGATCAAGGCGGCGGACGCGTTCCACACCAAGACCACGCGCCCGAACGAGATGTGGCAGACCGACTTCACCTACTTCAAGATCATCGGCTGGGGCTGGATGTATCTGTCGACGGTGCTCGATGACTTCTCGCGCTACATCATAGCCTGGAAGCTGTGCACCAACATGCGGGCCGAGGACGTGACCGACACGCTGGATCTCGCGCTCAAGGCTTCCGGCTGCGACAGCGCAACGGTGCTGCACAAACCCAGGCTGCTCAGCGATAACGGCCCCAGCTACATCGCGGGCGAACTGGCCGAATACATCGAGGCCCGGAAAATGAGCCATGTACGCGGCGCCCCGTGTCACCCCCAGACACAGGGCAAGATCGAGCGCTGGCACCAGACCCTGAAAAACCGCATCCTGCTGGAAAACTACTTCCTGCCCGGTGATCTCGAGGCTCAGATCGAGGCCTTCGTCGAGCACTACAACCATCGGCGCTATCACGAAAGCCTCAACAATGTGACACCAGCCGACGCCTACTTCGGAAGGGCCGCGGCCATCATCAAACACCGAGAAAGGATCAAACGCAAAACCATCCAACATCGGCGCTTGCTGCACCGCAGCATCGCCGCTTAACATCAATGCAACGACGAGCCAAACTCTCCGCTAATCCCGACACCAATCTGGGCCAAAGCATCTGACGACGGACAGCATCAGCCGGACATCATGCCCTATCGCCTGAAGCTTGCGCCTTTCCGAAAATGACGCTCTCGGCGAGAAGGAGCCCTGCGCCGCACACGATGCCGACATCTGCCATGTTAAAAGCTGGCCAGTGCCATTCACCAAGGTAGAGGTCCAGAAAGTCCGTTACTCCGCCAAGGCGCAGTCGGTCGACTATGTTTCCAATCGCTCCGCCCGCGATTAAACCCAAGGCAAGCACGACTATGCGCGACGTCGCTTGCGACATCCAGATCAGGAGCATAACGAGCACAGCCGAAGCGAGGGCGACCAACAACCATTGCGACATGCCGCCAAGAAGCCCAAAGCTCACACCCGTATTTCGTCCCAGGATGATGTTGAAAAAGTCGGTGACCGGAATGACGCGCGGCGGGACCATAACATGGTTCACGATCCACCATTTCGTAGCTTGGTCGACGACAAACCACGAAATCGCTGCAAGAAGGCCAAGACGGATCATACCTAAATCGTTTCTCCTTCGGCTGAGTTCGCGAATGATGCGTGGCCTCCTTGATATTGGGGGCGCTTTCCATGCGGCTGCTCACAAGTTCAAGCGTGCTCATCGCGATACGTTGTAGCCCAAGCTCTCCACCGCCTTGAAGACAGCGTCCTGCGATGTCTTCGAGGGATTGAGCTTGACAAGCGCACTATTGTCGATGAGCGAAACCTTGGCAGCCTCAACGCTAGGCAGTGCGCGCACTGCTGACTCGATCTTGTCGACACAGCGTGCGCAATCCATGCCCTCAATCTTGAATTCAATGATCATTGATACTCCCGCTGTCACTGATATTTCCTCTGTATGAGGATGGTGACCAAGCTGGCATCTCTGGTAGCTAGAGGGTCAATAGCCATACCTCAGATTTTCTGCCTGACTTGACGCCTCTGGAGAATTGGCGTTTTCAAGCTTGCTCGTCTTTCCGTGCCTTCGGGCGATATGCGGGTGTAATCTAGACGGTCAGGAACGTCCTCATGCTCTCTCTGCGGCTTCGATCTCAGTTGGCCGGTATTGCTATCGTCCTTGTGGCGGAAGGCGCGGCGATAGCCATGCCCACCGGCGTCTTCTTGCTCCATCCCGGCAACACGGCCCCCAGCGGAGCCGATTGTCGCAGTCTATCGGCCCGCGTGCGACCCTCCGTCGAAAAGGCAGAAGCATGGTACTGGGGACGCGCGCCTTTCGGCTCGGAGATGGAGTTCTACCTGTTCCTTAGTAAAACCAGGATGGAAACGACATTTTCGGCCGAAGGCGACTACGACACCGGAGAGCTTCGCAATCTGCAAACGAGAGGCGACAAGACGACGTTTGAGCTGGTGCCCGACGATCATCCGGCCCAAGTCGTAAGCGGATGGATCGAGCAGAGCCGCGACGGCTCAGTGCTTTCCGTTACGCTACATGACGTTCCCACGATCGCCGCCGAAATGGACCGCACTACCTATTACTGCAGCTTCGATGCGGGCACGCAAATCTGACCGTCAGTGTTCGGTCATGCAGAGATCGTGATTGGCGAGCGATCTGATGACGTAGCAATCCTTCATATGGCCGTCGTGACAGGTGCCGACCATCCGGGTGAGTTCGCGCTCGAGCTGCTGAAGTCGGCCGATCTTGTCACGAACCATCTTCAGCTGGCGTGCGGCAATCTGGTCGGCATCCTTGCACGGGCGTTCCGGATGAGCGCTAAGATCGAGGAGTTCGCGGATAGCCTCAATAGTAAAGCCGAGGTCGCGCGCATGCTTGATGAACGCCAGGCGCTCCCGGTCCGACGTTTCGAACCGGCGCTGGTTGCCCTCCGTCCGGTCTGCGGGTTTCATCAAGCCCATTTCCTCGTAGTACCGTATAGTCGGCACCTTTACCCCGGTCTGCTTCGACAGCTCTCCGATCGTCAGCAAAGCTAACACTCCTTGCTCCAAGTTTCTCTCTCCCTCCAGAGACATGCTATCCCTATCTTCCTGCAACACGACAAATGGTCCTCCCAGTTGAACAATTTGTGATCACTTTCACTCAACCCGCACCTGTATCGTGAACGTCATTCGGACAGAGACTCATGAAGCCAAAATTACATCTTCTCCTCTTGGCCGTGGTCGCGGTGCCCAGCATCACCGTTGAAGGCAGCGCACGGGAAATCCTGGTCTCGCACGAGAATTCGGTGAAAATGCTCCAGATCGAGCATGCCGAGGTGCTCATCTCTTCTTCAAATACGTCGTTGCGGACGATGTATCTGACAATATGGAACGGGACGACCTCCTCAGAAAACCTGATCGGTGTTGAAAGCGACAGCTTTACCGGCGTCACGGTCTTCAGAAATACCTTCGGCCGTCGTGAGCGAATGAATAACGTCCTGACGATTCCTGCCCATGCCGAGCTCAAGATGGTGGAACCGGGAGTTCATCTGGCGCTTGACGGATTTGTCGCCAATCCGCTTCAGCCGAACACCATGCCGCTCACATTACGGTTCGAACGCAGCGGCTCCATCACGGTAAACGCAAAAATTGTGCAGGACAGGAGCGAGCTGACCCACCACCGTCATGGCGAACAAGATACTCCATCCGAGTGACACTCGATGACCGAAGCCGGTCGGTAAACACAAGACTAAATAACACAGGCAGATTTTCGAGGTATTTGAATTTAATTTATCATATTGATTTTATTTGATTTTTCCCAGTGCTGCGTAGATTCTCTCCATCAACAGTCGGGGAGACAGGACAATGAGGACTATCTGGGGCACGGCAATTGCCTTTCTCATGCTTTGCTCGGCAGCGGTGGCAAGTGCGGCGCATTACAACCCAACACAAGCCGATCGTCCCAACATGCGGACGTTCGGGACGACCTCAATGCCGTATGGCTATTATGATTATTGTCAGCGTTACAAGGATCGATGCGCGCGCCGGGCGGGAGGGACGATGGTCGAACTCACACGCTCCGCATGGAGCAACATCGTCCGCATCAATGCTGAAGTGAATAGCATTCCAGCCTTGACAGATATGGAAATCTACGGCGTTGAGGAGTTCTGGGAATACCCGACGAGCGCAGCAGATTGCGAAGATTACGCACTTCTCAAACGCCAGCGTCTAAACGAAATCGGCTATCCGCTGGGCGCACTGCTGCTCACCACCGCACGAGATGCCAAAGGCGGCGGCCATGCGGTACTCACGGTCGTGACATCTCTGGGTGACTTCATCCTCGACAATCTCGAACAGAAAGTACTGCTTTGGAGCGATGCGAAGATTTACTTCCTGAAGCGTCAGTCCCAGCGGAACCTCAACCAGTGGGTAAGCCTACGCACCGACGAAGAATTTCTTATATCTTCCGGTAACAACCATGCGCCTTCAACCGCTGCCACGAGCGTGAACAGGTAAACCGCGAAGCCTCCGTAGATCATCTCCATGGTGTTATGGCCGAGGCCCACACATACCAGCGCGAAAACCAGCGTCAGAACGGAGTAGGCGGCGGCACCCGCGGCGAAGAAGGAAAATATGAAAAGCGACATGAACTGGACCGCTGTCTCCCGAGACTGCGGTCCATTGTTTCACAGCAGAATGGAGCCGGCCATTCAAGGCCGTGTGATACAGATGTTATTCTGGCGTCGATACCGCTGCGGGAAGGCGCGTCTCGGCCTGAATATGATACAGGCTGAAGCTGAACACCGCGGCAATGAAAAGGACGAGCCCCAGAAGCACGACCATGTTCATTTTTGATCGGCGGCGTGTGATTCGCAGCGTTTCTGCACTAGTCAGATGGTCCAATCTCTTCACCGTTCTAAATTATCTTCAGGCCCGCAAGCAGGGTTGCTCCCTTTAAACCCCAACTGACGCGAGCAACAGGAGGGTCGATGCGGTGATGTGTCGCTCGCGAATTCGTCAGACGCAACCGGCCGTTAACTATGCTAGCAACAGAATAAGGATGGTGTTCTCTGCCGCTCCGAGGCTCGGATCTGGTTCTGTTTCATGTTCTACGCGTTAAAAGCAATGTCCGTCGGCCTTCTTGCCATTTCACTCAGCGGTTGCGTCTCGAGTGTGCTGGATGTCGACAACAAGGCTTCCCAGCCTATTCCGGCCTTGCTGGTCGCCGAGATGTCGAGAAAGTCGATGTCTCCCTCTTCGCCGATCCTTGTTCGCATTTTCAAACAGGAGAGCGAGCTGGAAATATGGAAGCAGGATCGCACCGGCAAATATGCTCTCCTGAAAACATACCCGATGTGCCGATGGTCCGGGAAACTCGGCCCGAAGACCCGTGAAGGCGACCGTCAGGCGCCGGAAGGCTTTTACCACGTCAATGCGGGAATGCTGAACCCCACCTCCCAATATTACCTGTCTTTCAATCTCGGCTATCCGAACCGGCTTGAAGCGGCACTGGGGTATTCGGGCGACGCCCTGATGGTGCACGGCGCCTGCACCTCCTCGGGATGCTATGCGCTAACCGATGATGGGGTCGCCGAGATCTACGCCGTCGCGCGCGAGGCTTTGAAGGGCAGCCAACAGTCCTTTCAGGTTCAGGCTTTTCCCTTCCGCATGACGCCGCAAAATATGGCGAAGCATCGTGATGACCCCAACTTTGCGTTCTGGACCGACCTGAAGCGCGGCTACGACAGCTTCGAGGTAACGCGTCGCCAGCCCAGGATTTCGCATTGCGGCGGTCGATATGTCGTGGACACAGAGTTTGAGGCCGGCGAGCCGCGCAATCCACTTGCTGCCTGTCCACCGGCCGTCAACCAGTCTCATCCGGCGATAGCCGATCGTACGCAAACCGATTTACGACAGGCAGACATGCTGGTTTCGAGCGGGAGTGCGCTGTCAGCTCATTCTTACGTAGACGGTGGGATGCATCCGAGCTTTCGCAGGCTACTGAAACGGAATGGTCAGGATGCGCTTGCGAAGCGAACATCGCCGCGGTCTTCTGTGCCCGTCAGTCGGCCCGACGCAGCGCTCGCGGACCCGCATTCTCCGGACGAGTAACGGACATGTTGCGTGGTTTTCTGTCACTGCTGGTCGCCCTGTTGTTGACCCTGCATTTGAGCGCTGCAGCGTCCATCGCGGCACCGGCAACAGACGGTCGCAGCCTGGTTTCATCAGATCTCTTCATAAATACTGGAGAAAGCTCCGAAATCTCTGCGGTCGACGACAACAATCCCGCACCGGAACCCCTCCCTTCATCCTGTCACGATCATTGCGCCAAACTGATGGCCTACACCGCATATCCCTCGGTGCCAACAACTGTCGAACCATGCAGGGATTTTGGCGAGTTCCGCTTGGAGTCAGCCGGCGTTTCCGGCTTACTCCGACCTCCCCGATAGCAAGACGCAAGGGGTGTGAATACGACGGCGGGCAAGCCTTTGACCGTCGAGCAATGTATCGCACTTCGCCCTTCAGTACGACCGCTAATCGCGGCGATATTGTCAGCTATAAGGAGCGAAGCTTTGAGCTCGAATTATCAAGACGTGATGCTATCACGTCGCAAACTTCTCACTGTGGCTGCGGCTGCGACAGCAACTGTGGCTCTACCAGGCTGTGCGACAATCCAGGTTGCGCCAGCCACTCCCGAACCCGAAAAACCCGCTGTAGATGTCGGATATGCCCGGATGTATGGGGCGATGCCGGAGGAAGATTACCCAATCCCTGCTGTCGATTTAAGCAAGGTGAAGCGTCGCTACTATCGTCAACTCGTCAACGATCCGACCGGCGAACGGCCTGGGACGATTGTCGTCGACACCTCCGCATTCCATCTCTATCTCGTGCTGCCCGATGGGAAGGCGATGCGCTACGGCGTAGGGTTGGGACGTCAGGGTTTTACATGGTCAGGGTCTGGCGTCATTCAGTACAAGCGGCGCTGGCCGCGGTGGACTCCTCCTGAGGAAATGATTGCGCGACAACCAGAACTTGAGAAATACAGCGCAGCCAATGGCGGCATGGATCCAGGGCTTAACAACCCGCTCGGTGCACGCGCTCTCTATATTTTCCAGGATGGTGTGGACACACTTTACCGAATTCACGGCTCGCCAGAATACTGGACCATCGGCAAAGCCGTATCCAGCGGATGCGTCCGACTGATCAACCAGGACATCATCGACCTCTACAATCGTGTTTCGACGCCGGCACCCGTGATCGTTCGGGGCGGTTCGACAGCTTAGATGTCAGCACGAAAAATCACTTGAACCTCTAGCGGGCAGAGCTTGTAGCCTCCGGCTTTCAAAAGGATTCACCCATGAAACGTCGCAATTTTCTCATCTGCACTTCAGCCATGGCGCTGGCTTGCGCTGCATCGCCACTGGCATTTGCACAGCCAACCGAGCAGGAGCTTCTCGTGCCAGGAGCCCTGCCGGACAAGACATTCGGCACCGACGATGCACCTGTAACTATCATCGAATACGCGTCTCTGACTTGTCCGCATTGCAGAACATTCCATATCGACGTCTGGCCCGGCCTGAAGGAGAAATATGTCGATACCGGAAAGGTGCGCTTCATCATGCGCGAATTCCCGTTCGACCCGCGCTCCACCGCCGGCTTCATGCTGGCGCGGTGCGCGGGCGACGAAAAGTGGTATCCGACCCTCGACCTTCTTTATCGAACCCAGGAGACATGGGCCCGCGCCTCAGACGGAACAGGCGCCATGAAATCTGTCATGGGCATGACCGGCATGGACGAAGCCGCGTTCGAAGCATGCCTTCAGAATGAGGAACTGATGCAGCAGGTGCAAGCGGTTGCAGAAGTTGGGCGCGGCTTTGGCGTCGATTCCACCCCTACTTTCTTCATCAATGGCAAAATGTACAAGGGTGCTCTGAGCGTCGCGCAGTTCAGCGACACCATCGATCCGCTGCTTGCAGCGTCGGGCCAGTAGGGACGCCATCAGATGACAATCTTATTTTCCAATTCTTCAAGAAGCCTGCGTCGGATCGCCCTGGCTCTTCTGATGACCACAGCATGTAGTTCGGCATTCGCACAGCCGGAAGACGTTGTCGCCCGCGTGAACGGTAGCGACATAACACGTGCAGACGTCGCGGTGGCTCAGGAGATGTATGATTCCCAACTCGGGACCATGCCAGACGATGCCAAACTCTCTGTTATCGTCGATACGCTGATCGAAATGCGGATCATCTCCGACGCAGCGAAGAAAGCAGGTATCGCAGATCAGGACGAATACAAGCGCCAGATGCAGTTCTTTGAACAGCAGACACTGCGGGCCAATTTCATGGAGCAGAAGGCCGCTGAAGCCGTTACCGAAGACGCTATCCGCCAAATCTACGATCAGCAGGTCGCTTCGATACCGGTGGTTACCGAGCGACGGCTGCGCCATATCCTGGTGGCATCTGAAGACGAGGCGAAGCAGATCATCACTGCTCTCGGAGAAGGTACCTCCTTCGCCGATCTTGCCGCCAAGAGTTCCCTCGATGCCGTGTCGAAAGTAAACGGCGGAGATTTGGGCTTCGTCCCCGAGGGGCAGACAGTACCGGAAGTCGATGAGGCGGCCAAAAGGCTGAAGACAGGCGACTACACCAACGAGCCGGTGCGGTCTCCATTCGGGTTTCACGTCATCAAGCTCGAGGAGAGCCGCGATAGGCCGCCACCCGCCTTCGAGTTGGTCGAACCGCAAATCCGTCAATCTCTGAAGGCTGCCGAAGAACGTCGGATTTCAGCTGAGTTGCGGGCCATAGCAAAGGTCGAGAAGCTCGTGCCGGATGTTAGGGCTCCGCAGGAGGATGATGGCCATGACCATTGACCGTCGGGCGTTCGGCTTTGGCCTTCTGGCTGCCGCTGCGGGTTCTCTCACGCCGGTCAGCGCTTTCGCAAATGCTCGACCTGTCAAAATCGAGCAGCGATTTCTGCCCCAACGGGTCAGACACAATTTCACGGAGCCTGTCGGTACCATCATCGTCGCGCCGCGTGAGCGGTTTCTGTACCTCCTGGAAAGCCCTACGCTGGCACGCCGCTACGGGATAGGGGTGGGTAAAGCCGGGCTGGCGTTCAAGGGCAGCGCAATTATCGAGCGCAAGGCCAAGTGGCCTTCATGGCGCCCCACACCGAACATGATCAAGCGAGACCCGCAACGTTATGCAAGACACGCAGGCGGCGTTCCGGGTGGCCCGAATAACCCCCTCGGTGCGCGAGCGCTCTACCTCTATCGAAACGGACGCGACACATATTACCGCATTCATGGAACCAACGAGCCGTGGACGATCGGCAAGGCGGTTTCCAACGGATGCATCCGCATGCTCAATGATCACGTCCGGGAACTCTATGAGTTAACGCCCATAGGTACGCGCGTCGTGGTGGTGTGATGAACCGGCACATCCTCGTCATCGGGGCTGGCCAGGCCGGTCTTGCCGCAGGCTACCACCTGCGCAGGGCCGGCCTATCTTACATCATCGTTGACGGGAGCAACCGCGTTGGCGATGTCTGGCGTAACCGATATGACAGCCTGACTTTGTTCACCACCCGTCAGTTCAGTGTGTTGCCGGGAATGCAGATTCCGGGCAACCGGGACGGCTACGCCGATCGCGACGAGTTCGCCGAGTATCTGGAATCTTATGTCCGGCACTTTGAGCTTCCGGTCAAACTCGGGGCACACGTGTCGCGTCTGGCCAAGTCTGCCGACGGTTTCGAAGCGATGCTCTCAAATGGCGATATCATCTCTGCAACCGAAGTAATAATCGCCACCGGAGCATTTCAGGTTCCGATCGTTCCCCCCATCTCAGCGGAGTTGGGTTACGAGGTCCTGCAGTTGACGGCGGCAACATTCCGCAACTGCAACCAGTTGCCCGATGGGCCCGTTCTGGTAGTCGGAGATGGAGCAAGCGGACGCGACATAGCGATTGAATCCAGGAAGCGCCAACCCGTCCTGCTCTCCGCCGGCAAACCGCGAAAGCTTCTACCGGAACACATTCTGGGAAAGTCGATTTGGTGGTGGCTCAACCTTATTGGCGCATTGGAAGCACCGGCAACATCTTTCCGGGGCCGCATAGTCAGAAAAACCGACGCTTTCCCGGACAGGGGTTTGCGAGACGAGGCATTGCAGAAGCTCGGTATCCGGCTCATGAGCCGGCTTGTGGGGGCGGAAGCAGATGTCGTGAAGTTTTCAGACGGCAAACTCGCTCAGGTCCGTACGGTGATCTGGGCTGTTGGCTATCGCGACGAAACCGAATGGGTGGACATCGAAGACGCAGTCCATGCCAAGACCGGCTTCGTCCACTCAGAAGGCGTGTCTCCGGTTAAGGGCCTCTACTTCCTGGGGAGGCCATGGCAGCGCAATCGCTCTTCCGCTCTGATCATGGGTGCAGGCCCTGATGCCGCGTCAGTGATCAGGAAACTGAGAACTGATCACGTGCAGGCGTAGCGACACCTCGTCGATTCACGATGTAGTCATCGTCCAATAGTAAGCGGTGTTCTCAGGCCACGGCCTTAAGCTCGGGATTGGCGATGTAGGCCCAAGGCAGGAGATCGTCGATCTGGCTGTTGGGGTGGCCGTTGACGATCCTGGTGAGCACGTCGGTCAGGTAGCCGAGCGGTTCGACGTTGTTCAACTTGCACGTCTCAATCAGCGAAGCGACGACGGCCCAGTGCTCGGCGCCGCCGTCAGAGCCTGCGAAGAGGGCGTTCTTGCGGTTGAGTGCGATCGGGCGGATGGAGCGCTCAACCACATTGGAGTCGAGCTCGATGCGGCCGTCGTCGATGAAGCGGGTAAGCCCCTCCCAGCGTGAGAGCGTATAGCGGATTGCCTCGGCCAGCTTGGTCTTCTGGCTAATCAGGCCGAGCTTCTCGCGCAGCCACGGTTCGAGCTCGGCCAGGATGGGTCGGCTCCTTTCCTGGCGCACGGCACGACGTGCGTCTGCCGGCTGGCCACGGATGTCGTCCTCGACGTGATAGAGAGCTGCGATGCGACGGAGCGCCTCGCTCGCGATCGGCGCTGGGCCGGCTGCGGCAAGTTCATAGAAGCGCCGGCGCACATGTGCCCAGCAGAAGGCGAGCGTTGTGCCGCTCTTGTCGGCGAGTACCCGGTAGCCACCATATCCGTCGACCTGCAGGATTCCGGCAAAGCCTGCGAGATGGGCGATCGGTCGCTCCGCCTTGCGGTCGGGCGCATAAACATAGGCGACGCCGGGTGGGTCGCTCCCGTCCCATGGTCGGTCATCACGGGCGTAAGCCCAGAGCTGCCCGGTCTTGGTCTTGCCGCGGCCGGGGTCGAGCACCGGTGCCGTGGTCTCGTCGGCAAAGAGTTTTGGTGAAGCCTTCAGCTTCTCCAGCAGCCGCTCCTGGACCGGACGCAGATGCCAGGCGGCGCGGCCGACCCAGTCGGCAAGCGTCGAGCGGTCGAGGCTGATGCCCTGCCGAGCGTAAATCTGCGCCTGGCGATAAAGCGGCAGGTGATCGGCATATTTGGAGACCAGCACCTGGGCGACTGTCGCCTCGGTCGGCAGACCGCCTTCGATCAGCCGGGCGGGTGCCGGAGCCTGCACGACAACGTCCTCGCACGCGCGACAGGCATATTTGGGCCGGCGCACGACGATCACGCGCAGCTGCGCCGGCACGATGTCGAGCCGCTCACTGACGTCTTCGCCGATCCGGTGAAGTCCGTTGCGACAGCATGGGCAGGCGTGGTCGTCGATGTCGACCACCATCTCCACGCGAGGCAGATGCGCCGGCAGCGCGCCGCGGTTCGCTCGCCGCTTTGCAGTGCGCTCCCTGTGCATGGCAAGATCGGTACGTTCGGCCTCTTCCTCGCCGACCGCCTCGATCTGCTCGGCCTCCTCGAGGCCAAGGAGCAGTTGATCTTCGGGCAGGCTCTCGGCACGACGGCCGAAGCGGTGACGCTGCAATTCCTTGATGATCTGGGTCAGGCGAGCATTCTCGACATCGCGCGCCAGGACCATCGCCTTCAGCACATCCGGATCGTCGGGAAGCTGGTCCGCCGTCATCGCCATGAGCAGATCAGACCATATTCGCCAGCTCCGGGCGACAGCTGAATCCAGGCTGATTCATTTGGTCGCGGATCAACCCGCCTGCGCCGGAGCGAGTGTCTGGCGGGTTTCATGAACTCGACGCCAATCAAGCCCTTCGAGCAGCGCCGACAACTGAGCGGCCGTCAGCCGCATCACGCCATCCTGCAGTTTCGGCCAGCGGAACTCGCCGTCCTCCAGCCGTTTCGCATAGAGGCAGACGCCGGTGCCGTCCCAGAAGATCAGCTTGATCCGGTCCGTGCGTTTGGCACGGAATACATAGACTGCGCCACTGAACGGGTCCGCGCCCATCGTCTCGCGCACCAGCGCCGCCAAACCCTCTGCACCCTTGCGGAAGTCCACCGGCTTCGTTGCCACCATGACCTTGACGGCGCCCGTTGGCCCGATCACGACGTTGCCTTCAGCGCGCGGATCACCGCCGTAACCGTCCTGGCGTCGGCACCGCGGCCGACCCGCATGGCGATGCCGTCGATCTCAAGCTCGATGATACCAGTGCTTCCGGGTGTCTTCCGCTTCCGCGGCCGCGCTGGACGCGTTGGCGTGGGTTCCTGAAGCGCCGCTGTCACCACCGCCGGGACAAAGAGCGGTTCGGGCGCCGGTGATGCCACCAACGGCTGACGAGCGGCCCGTCGCCACGCGAACAATTGCTGCGGGGACAAGGCATATCGCCGGGCCACAGCGCTCACGGTTTCACCGACCTCGTAGCTTTCCGCCACGATCCGTGCCTTCTCATCCGGCAGCCATTCCCGCCGCCGACCGGAGCCGGTGAAGAGTTCCAGCCGGCGAACCGGCTCTTCATCATTAGACTTAAGCGTAAGCTCTGAAATCGTCATGTGTCGAAGCCCTCAAAGGCTCCGAACATCGTTCCTCACGATCATCCGCGAAAGGTGCCACCGGAACAGCGCTTACGTCCAATATACGACAAGAATGGTTTGGTGACAGCGTAGGTGCCGCACGACGGCACGGTTTCGAGGCCGAAGCTTTCCAAACATCAGTATAGCGTCGCACCCGTGACAAACCGCCTCGCGCATCCGCTTGGCGGTTGATCCGCTTCGCATGTTAACTTACATTCATTTCAGAAATTTCTGAAATTCATGAAGTTGCATACTATGAACCTCTCCCCAACTATTCAGGCCTTCGTCTTGCATTTCGGCGAAATGGGCAACCGCTGGGGCATCAACCGTACTGTCGGGCAGATTTATGCACTGCTCTACGTCTCGCCGAAACCACTCTGCGCCGACGCCATCGTCGAGGCGCTCGGCATTTCGCGGTCCAACGTCTCGATGAGCCTTCGCGAGCTTCAGGCGTGGAATCTCGTCATCCTGAAGCATGTTCCCGGCGACCGGCGTGATTTCTTCACCGCCCCCGACGATGTCTGGCAGATTTTCCGCACGCTCGCAGAGGAGCGCAAGAAGCGAGAGGTCGATCCAACCCTGTCGGTGTTGCGCGACCTTCTCATGCTAGAACCCGCCAATGACGACGAGCGCTATGCCCGCGCGCGCCTTTCGGAGATGCACGGTCTGATCGAACAGGTGACCAACTGGTACGACGACGTCAAGAAACTCGATGCCGGACGGCTCGCATCGCTGCTGTCGCTCGGCTCGAAGGTCACGCGGTTTCTGGGTAAACGCGACAGGATCATCTCGATAGGGCGCGGGCGCAGAAAAGCGGACCGCCCATGAGCGTTTCGGGGAACACTAGCGCGCAGGCCACAATCACGGCGTGCGCCGCCAGCGATGCCGGTGATGATCCGTCCGTCCGCGCCGCCTCTCCACCTGCGTCGACGACGCGGCCTGACCTGCCCCGTTTCGCCGCAGCCCTTCAGATATCCGCCTCGCTTCTGTGGATACCGCAGGCGGCAGCTATCGCCTTCGCCATTGGAAACATCGCCGATGGCGCACCTGCGCAGGCGGCGATACTGCCGGCTCTCTGCGTCTTCGTCATCGGTATTCTGCGCGCAGCGCTCGAGCGTGCCGGCGCCACCCGCGCCTATGATGCCGCCCGCGCCCACCTCTCTACCATGCGCGCGCGCGCCGCCGCCGCCGTTGCGACACGTTCTCCCCTCGATGCCTTACGGCCTTCCTCCGGCCTCGTCGCCAGCACGCTCACCGAGCAGGCCGACGCCATCGTTCCCTATCTGGCAAGGTTTCAGCCGCTGCGCATCAGCGCCGCTGTTGTACCACCGATCATTCTAGGCTTCGTATTCGTCTTTTCGTGGGTCGCCGCCCTCGCCTTGCTGATGGCAGCGCCCGTCATACCCATCTTTATGGCGCTGATCGGCTGGCAGGCGAAAGCGGCCAGCGAAAGGCAGCTTACCCGTATGGGTAACATGAACGCCTTCCTTCTCGATCGGCTGCGCGGACTCGCCACCATCCGCGCCTTCGATGCGGTGGATAGTACCGCCCTCCGGCTGCGCGCAAACGCAGAAGAACTGCGAACCTCCACCATGGCGGTGCTACGCGTCGCGTTCCTGTCGTCGGCGGTTCTGGAACTGTTCGCTGCGCTCGGCGTGGCGCTGGTGGCGGTCTATGTCGGGTTTCATTTTCTGGGAGAACTGAACTTCGGTGCTTGGGGCGGAAAGCTGACGCTGGCGCAGGGTCTCTTCGTCCTGCTGCTCGCGCCCGCCTTCTTCGAGCCGCTACGTGATCTCTCGTCCGTCTGGCACGACCGCGCCGCCGGGCAAGCAGGACTGGAGGCGCTCGACCGCATTACGCGGGGCGGAACGAAAATCGTTGGCGGCCCGGAAAGTACAGCCGTCGAAGTCTCCGGTGCACTTTCGGTGTGGATCGACGGCCTCACCTTCCGCCATGCCGAATCGGCGAACGCGACCTTAAGCGATTTCGCCCTATCCATCGACCCCGGCGAACATGTCGCGGTGATGGCCCCTAGCGGTGGCGGAAAATCCACCTTGCTGGCGCTTGTCGCGGGCCTTTCGTCGCCCGATAACGGCATCGTCCGGCTTGGCGGCGAACCGATGAACCATGCCAGTGCCGCTCACCTGCGTGCTCGCATCGCATGGCTCGGCCAGCCCCCGCATATCTTTTCCGGCACGCTCCGCAGCAACATCACACTCGGGCGACCAGGCATCGGCAGGAGGGACGTCGCCCACGCCACGGAAGCCGCCCATATCGCACACCTTGCCGCGCAACGTGGCCATGCGATGATCGGCGAGAACGGAGCCGGCCTGTCGGGCGGCGAGACTTTGCGGCTGGCGCTAGCGCGTGCGGCTGTGGGCATCCGGCCCGGCCTGATCCTTGTGGACGAGCCGACCGCTCATCTCGATTCTGTCACAGCCACTGAAATTACCGACCGCCTGCTGGCCATCGCGGAAGGGACAACACTGGTCGTCGCCACCCACGATCCCGCGCTTGCGGCCCGCATGGACCGCGTGGTCATGCTGCCCGCTCCTGCGCAGCTTGAGGTTCTGGCATGAGCCGTCTCTCCGCCCTACGCCCCGTGCTCGCCCTGTTCTGGGCCGGTGACCGCCGCATGCTCGTCTATGGCACCCTGCTGTCTTTCACCACAGCACTTGCCGGCATTGCTTTGCTCGGGCTGTCCGGCTGGTTCATCGCCGCAACGTCGATCGCAGGCCTCACTCTCATCACGGCGCTCACTTTCGACGTGTTCATGCCGTCCGCCGGCATCCGCCTTCTTGCCATAGGCCGCACCGCCTCGCGCTACGGCGAAAGGCTTGTCACCCACGACGCCACGCTAGGCGTGCTGGCTCACCTGCGCGAGCACGTGTTTCGCGGGTTCGCCCGTGCCGACGCAGCACGTGGTCTGGCCGCCAACCCGTCACGGCTCCTGTTTCGGCTCACCATCGATATCGACGCCCTCGATTCGCTTTACCTGCGGGTGCTGGCGCCCGTGCTCGTCGCAGCCGGCGCAGCCCTGGCCATCGCAGCCGCGCTCGTTTTCGTCCACCCCTTGCTCGGCCTTTCCTCCGCCATCGTCCTGCTGGCCGCGGGCCTTGGTATTCCGTTTCTCGCCTCTCGCCGCGCTGCAGCATTCGCCCGCCTCCGCGCCCACGCGTTAGAGGCCCTGCGGTCGCGCTCCATCGACCTCGTGCGGGGACAGGCCGACCTTGCCATGACGAATCGTCTTGGCGCGCAGGTTCGTGCCATCGAAGCCGCAGACATTCGTCTGGCCCAAGCCGACCGCGCGCTTAATCGTGCCGAGGCCGGTGCGGGCTTCGGTCTCGGCATTCTATCCGCAGCCCTGCTCGCCGGCGTCTTGCTTGCAGCCGCCTTCCTTGCCGAAGCCGGCACCATCGGCGTACCAATCGCCACTTTTGCCGTGCTGCTGGCGCTTGCCAGCCTGGAACCCTTCGCGCTCCTGCGCCGCGGCGCGGTCGAGTTCGGCCGCACACTTCAGGCGGCAACGCGCCTCGGCCCGCGCCTGACGAACCGCTCAGACCCACCTAAGCTCGGCCGTTCCGCAGCACATGGCATGGCGATCAGGCTGGAGTCTGTAAGCGTCGGCCATCCCGGCGCGGCGCGTTCGGTCCTGTCCGACATTTCCGTCGCCATCCGCCCCGGCGAACGCATCGCACTGGTGGGTGCGAGCGGAGTTGGCAAATCCACGCTTCTATCGCTGTTAGCCGGAGAACTGAACGCTTCAAGCGGCAATCTCACTGTCCATCCCTGTGGCCTGCTCACCCAGCGCACTGAGCTTTTCCGCGACACGCTGCGTGGCAATCTCGCGCTCGCCCGCCCCGGCGCATCCGATACCGAAATGATAGCGGCGCTCGAAGCTGCGGGTCTGGCAAGCTATGTCGCATCTCTGCCCGGCGGTCTCGACACGATACTCGGCGAGGGCGGTGCCGGGCTTTCCGCTGGTCAGGCGCGCCGTCTGGCGCTTGCTCGCCTGCTGTTGCGCGATGCGGCCCTCTGGCTGCTCGACGAGCCGACAGAAGGCCTCGACGGTAACACTGCACGTGACGTGGTCGCGCGCCTCGATGAACGCGCCACCGGCCGCATCCTGGTCGTCGCCACCCACACACGCCGCGAGGCGTCGCTTGCCGACCGTATCCTCGTGCTGCGTGACGGCCGCATCGCCGCCGACGTTGCCCGCGGCACACCCGCCTTTGACATGGAACTCAGCCAGCTGAGGCCCGATTGACATGACCCACCGGAGCCAGAAATGGAACTGAACATCGTCGACCTGTCGCGACTGCAATTCGCCATCACCGCGCTGTACCACTTCCTTTTCGTGCCGCTCACCATCGGCCTGTCGATCCTGATGGCGATAATGGAGACGGTCTACGTCATGACCGGCCGTGACATATGGCGCCAGATGACCAAGTTCTGGGGCACCCTGTTCGGTATCAACTTCGTGCTCGGTGTCGCCACCGGCATCGTGATGGAGTTCCAGTTCGGCATGAACTGGAGCTACTACAGCCAGTATGTGGGCGATGTCTTCGGCGCGCCGCTGGCCATCGAGGGGCTGATGGCCTTCTTCCTCGAGGCAACCTTCGTCGGCCTGTTCTTCTTCGGCTGGGACAAGATGACCCCGCGCGGCCATCTGACCGCCACCTGGGCCATGGCGCTGGGCACCAATTTCTCCGCCCTGTGGATCCTGGTCGCCAATGGCTGGATGCAGCACCCGGTAGGTGCGGTGTTCAACATCGACACCATGCGCATGGAAGTCGCAAGCTTCTATGATGTGATCTTCAACCCGGTGGCGCAGTCCAAGTTCGTGCACACGGTCTCCGCCGGCTATGTCACGGCGGCGCTGTTCGTGCTGGGTGTGTCGGCCTGGTACATGCTGAAAGGCCGTCATCTGGAATTGGCCCGCCGCTCCATCGCCGTGGCCGCCGCCTTCGGCTTTGCCTCTGCCCTGTCCGTCGTCGTGCTGGGCGATGAAAGCGGTTACGAGGCCAACACGAACCAGAAGATGAAGCTGGCCGTGATGGAAGCCATGTGGGAAACCGAGCCCGCTCCTGCTTCCTTCAATATCATCGCCATTCCGGACATGGCAAAGCGCGAGAACAGCTTCGCCATCCACGTGCCTTATGTGATGGGCCTCATCGCCACCCGCTCGCTGGATCAGGAAATGCCCGGCATCAAGGAGCTGGTGGAACAGTCGAAGGACCGCATCCGCTCCGGCGCCATTGCCCTTGAGACCCTGCGCGAGATCCGCGCCGGAGACGACACGCCGGAAAAGCGTGAGCTGTTCCAGCAGCATGTGCAGGATCTAGGCTACGGCTACCTGCTCCAGCCGCATACGGATACGCCGATGGAGGCCACAGAGGCTCAGATTGACGCAGCCGCCTGGAACACGGTGCCCAATGTCTGGCCGATGTTCTATGCCTTCCGCATCATGGTCGCCTGCGGCTTCTTCTTCATCCTGCTGACGGCGGTGTTCTTCTATCTCTCCTCCGCAGGCAAGCTGGAGACGGTCCGCCAGAACCACCGCTGGCTGCTGCATGTCGCCGTCTGGTCCATTCCGCTGCCCTGGATCGCTGCGGAAATGGGCTGGTTCGTCGCCGAATATGGCCGCCAGCCGTGGATCATCGAAGGTGTGCTGACCACCGCTGCCGGTGTCTCGAGCCTCACGGTCGGGGATGTGCTCATGACGCTGGCCGGCTTCGTGGCGCTCTACACCGCGCTCCTCGTCATCGAGGTGAAGCTGCTGCTGAAATACATCCGCAAGGGGCCCGAAGAGCCCTCCCTTCCCGAGACGGGCATGACCTCGCCCCGTCCCATCCAGATTGCTGCGGAGTAAGACCATGGTCCTTTATGAACTCATCGACTATTCCGTCCTCAAGCTCATCTGGTGGGGCCTGCTCGGCATCCTGCTGATCGGCTTTGCCGCAACGGACGGCTTCGACATGGGCGTCGGCACCCTGCTGCCTGTTGTCGGCCGCTCCGATATCGAGCGGCGCGTCGCCATCAATTCCATCGCCCCCACATGGGAAGGCAATCAGGTGTGGCTGGTGCTGGGGGGCGGGGCCATCTTCGCCGCCTGGCCCGCGCTTTATGCGGTCAGCTTCTCCGGCTTCTACCTTGCCATGTTTGTGGCGCTGGCCGCGCTCATCCTGCGCCCCGTCGCCTTCAAATACCGCTCCAAGCATCCCGATCCGGCCTGGCGCAGCCGCTGGGACTGGGCGCTGTTCACCGGCAGTGCCGTGCCTGCGCTGGTCTTTGGCGTGGCCGTCGGCAATGCGCTGCAGGGCGTGCCCTTCAGCTTCGACAATGATCTGAGAATGACCTATTCCGGGTCCTTCTTTGGCCTGTTCTCGCCCTTCGCGCTGCTCTGCGGCCTGCTGTCCGTCGCCATGCTGGTGATGCACGGCGGGGCCTGGCTCGGCCTCAAGGCTGATGGCGTGGTGGCGAAGCGCGGCCGCTTCTACGGCACGGTTGCCGCGCTCGCCGTCATCGCCCTCTTTGCGCTGGGCGGCCTTGCCGTCTCCTCCGGCTTTGTCGAGGGCTACCGCATCACCAGCGCCATTGACCCGCAGATGCAGGCCAACCCGCTGGCCAAGGTGGTGGAACGGGCGCCCGGCGCCTGGATGGAGAATTACAGCCTCTATCCCTGGATGATCCTTGCCCCCGTGCTCGGCTTTGCCGGGGCAGTGGGCGCGCTCATCGGCCTCAACACCCGCTTCGAGGCGCTGACCTTCATCTCCTCGAAGCTGGCCGTCTTCGGCATCATCTCTACGGTGGGCGTTTCCATGTTCCCCTTCATTCTGCCCAGCTCGCTGCAGCCGCAGGCCGGACTGACGGTATGGGACTCGCCCTCAAGCCATGCCACCTTGTTCAACATGCTCGTTGCGACCATCATCTTCCTGCCGCTGATCCTCATGTACACCGCCTATGTCTACCGGGTGCTGTGGGGCAAGGTGAGCGAGGAAAGCGTCGCCAACGATCACGCCTCTTACTGAAGGAACCTGCCCATGTGGTACTTCGCCTGGATCCTCGGTATGCCTCTGGCCTGCTGCCTCGCCATCCTCAACGCCATGTGGCTTGAAATGCGCGAGGACACCGAAAAGCAGAAGAAGGCAAGCTGAAAACGAAGAAGCAGCCCGTCAGTGCTGCCTCATGCCACGGCTACGGCCGTGGCATCGTTGTTTCGTGGTCTCTGTGTTGGCAGACCCGTACAGTTCCACCGTTCATCCGATGCGGCGCGCATATTCCCTGGCAAGGTCCAGAAACGCCCGCACACCAGCGGAAAGGTTGCGGCGGCCGGGATAATAGAGGCACAGCCCCGGATAGGGTGGTGTCCAGTCCTCTAGGACCCGGACAAGGCGTCCCGCTTCGATGTCCGCAAGCGCTTCCTGTTCCATCGTATAGCCCACACCGGTGCCTTCAAGCGCGGCTGCCCGCACGAGGCTCGCCTCATCGAGGGTGATTGGCCCCGGCACATCAAGATGCAGCTGCTCTCCCTCCTTTTCGAACCACCAGCGGAACAGCGCGCCATCGGGCAGGCGGACGCGGATGCACCGGTGATTGAGCAGATCGGGCGGGACCATCGGCCGGCCATATTTCTCGAAATAGGCAGGGCTTCCCACCACCGCATGCCGCTGGGGTTGGCCCAGGGATACGGCGATCATGTCGCTCGGAACGAGCCCCGCAACCCTGACGCCCAGATCGAACCCGTCCCGGACAATATCGACCATCTTTCCTTCGGTGACGATATCGGCGTGCATCTCCGGATAGCGGCGCAGAAACTCCAGCACGAGCGGCGAAAGGATCGCGCGGGCTGCAAAGGGCGCGGCGTTGATCCTTATCGTTCCGGACGGGGTGCCGCGTTGCGCACGGACGCAATCCAAAGCCGTATGCAGGTCCTGGAGCGCAGGCGAGATCTGCTGCACGAAAAGCCGGCCGGCCTCCGTCAGTGACACGCTGCGTGTGGTGCGGTTGAACAGCCGCACACCCAGCCCCGCTTCCAGCTTGCCGACCGTGTGGCTGAGTGCCGTTGTCGACATGCCGAGTTCGATCGCCGCTGCCCGGAATGTTCCCCGCCGTGCAATGGCGATGACCGCTTCAAGTTCCCTCAGGCTGGCCTGTTCCATTGTCCCGATCCATTCATCACGATATGCATCTTTGTCCTGCTTATCCATACAATGCTTGAGGGCTAAAGTCGTGTCATCGGAAAAGGAGACACACGATGGATATGCCCGGTATCGTGAAAGCGTTTTTTGACGCAGACAGCCGCAACGATGCAGATGCCTTGTCGGACACCTTCGCAGCGGACGCGGTCGTGCAGGACGAAGGCGCCCGTCATCAGGGCACGGCTGCCATTCGCAGCTGGTGGAGCGCAGCCAAGGCCGCATCCCAGTTTGTTGCCGAACCGCTCGAAGCCACATCAGGAGACGGTAAGGCTTTCGTCCGTGCGAGGGTCAGCGGCCAGTTTCCCGGCAGCCCGCTGATCCTCTCCTATGCCTTCACCCTCAGGGACGGTGAAATCACCGCGCTGGAGATCACGGCATGAGCGGCTTTCTCGATCTGGAGGGCAAGCGGGTTCTCGTCACTGCCGGAACCAAGGGGGCGGGTGCTGCGGTGGTGAGCCTGTTCCGCGAGCTGGGTGCGCAGGTCCTGACCACGGCGCGGGCACGTCCGGCCAGCCTGCCGGAGGCGCTTTTCGTCGAAGCGGACCTGATCACCTCTGCGGGCTGTCAGACCGTCGCAGAGGCTGCGCGTCAACGGCTTGGCGGCACAGATGTCATCGTCCACATGCTGGGGGGCTCGTCAGCCCCCGGTGGCGGCTTTGCGGCGCTGACGGAGGATCACTGGCAGCAGGAACTGTCGCTCAATCTTTTGCCTGCCGTCCGGCTGGACCGGCTGCTGGTCCCGGAGATGGCGGCCCGGGGAAGTGGCGTGGTCGTGCATGTCACCTCCATCCAGAGCGTGATGCCGCTGCCGGAAGCCACCACCGGCTATGCCGCAGCCAAGGCGGCGCTGTCGGCCTACAGCAAGGCCCTCTCCAAGGAAGTCTCCCCCAAGGGCGTGCGGGTGGTCCGGGTGTCCCCCGGCTGGATCGAGACGGAAGCCTCGGTTCATCTGGCGCAGCGGCTCGCAACGGAAGCGGGCACAGACCTTGAGGGCGGCAAGAAGATCATCATGGATGCGCTGGGCGGTATTCCACTGGGCCGTCCAGCAAAACCGGAGGAGGTTGCCAACCTGATCGCCTTCCTGGCCTCCGGCCGCGCCGCCTCGATCACCGGCAGTGAATACACCATCGACGGGGGAACCGTGCCGACGGTGTAGCCGCCACTGCATGTAACCGCTGGTCAGGCGGGCGTGTCCCACCCGCCGAGCTGCGCATAGACTGCATCGCGCAGATGGCGGATGCCGCGGTTCAGATCAGCCAGTTGCTGTGGCGTCTGGGCCGAGGCGGCAAGCAGGGTGTCGCTGAGACAGCCCGCCTTGTGCTTCAAGGCGATGCCCTCTTCCGTCAAGGCGATCAGCACCTGCCGTTCGTTGTTCAGGTTCCGGGTTCTGCGCAGCAGTCCGGATGTTTCGAGGCGCTTCAGGACCGGGGTAAGCGTGCTGGATTCCAGGGCCAGGGCGCGGGCGATGGCACCCACTGTCTGGCCATCTTCGCTCCACAGCACGTTGAGCACCAGATACTGCGGATACGTCAGGCCCAGCCCGTCGAGCAGGGGCTTGTAGGCGCGCTGGATGGCGATGCCGGCACTGTAGATTGCGTAGCACAACTGGTCGTGCAAGGGCGGCGGTTCATTGGGGCGTTCGGTCATTCGGGGCTCCTGTCAGCCGGTATATAACCCATGCGCCGGCGAAAACCAATATCGCGATAACAATCCGCTTGACGCGTCGAGTGAGGTTCGATAATAGAGATATCGCGATAAATGTTATTGCAACTTAAGAAGGAGATAATCATGACCCGCCAGATCAGGACCACCATCGCCGCGATTGCAGCGGCCGCCGCAATGTCTGCCGCACAGGTGGCAAACGCTGCTGACAGCATTCCTCACGATCAGTCCGTCAAGAACGTCGTGCTCGTCCATGGCGCTTTCGCGGATGGCTCGGGCTGGAAGGGCGTTTACGACAACCTCACACAGCGCGGTTACCGCGTGACCATCGTCCAGAACCCGCTGACCTCTCTTCAGGACGATGTTGCGGCCACCCGGCGTGCGCTTGAGCGGCAGGACGGCCCGGTCATTCTCGTCGGGCATTCCTGGGGCGGCACCGTCATCACGGAAGCTGGCATTGATCCCAAGGTCGCAGGGCTGGTCTATGTCTCCGCGCTGTCTCCGGATGCGGGCGAGACGACGGCTCAGCAGTATGAGGGCTTTGCCCCGGCGTCGGAATTCGTGCTCGACGTCACGGCGGATGGGTTCGGCTATGTCAGCCCGGAAAAGTTCAAGGCTGGCTTCGCGCATGACACGACGGATGCCGAGGCCGCCTTCATGCGGGACTCGCAGGTTCCGATCAATATGTCGGCATTCGGCACCAAGCTCGAAAACGCAGCCTGGCGCATGAAGCCCAGCTGGGCGGTGATCGCCACCGAAGACAAGGCATTTGATCAGGCCATGCTGGTCCATATGGCCGAGCGCATCAATGCCAGGATCACCCGGGTGCAGGCGAGCCATGCTCTGTTCATGACGCAGCCGGAGACTGTCTCTGACACCATTGACGAGGCCGCCAGAACCGTCTCAGCCGCAAGCAAGTGATGGCCGCTGTGTGAACGGGCGGGCCGTTTGCAAGCCCCAGGCATAAAACTCCAGACACAAAACCCCGGCGCAATCTCTCGCGCCGGGGTTTGTTCTGTCCGCCGAACCGGAAAGCCGGATCAGGCAGCCTTGGTGGCCGCGTCCGCCTTAAGGGCTTCGAGGATGTTCTGCGGCGAGGAGACGCCATAGGGGTCGGTGGCGCAGTTGTCGGAGAAGCCTTCTTCCTCGAACCACTTCTCGACGCGGCCATTGTCGACAACGGCGGCATAGCGCCAGGAGCGCATGCCGAAGCCGACGTTGTCCTTGGCGACCAGCATGCCCATCTTGCGGGTGAATTCGCCCGAGCCATCCGGGATGACCTGAACGTTCTTGATCTCCTGAGCCTTGGCCCAGGCGTTCATCACGAAGGCATCATTGACCGAGATGCAGTAGATGGCATCGACGCCGAGCGCCTGAAACTCGCCGAACAGCTTCTCGAAATCCGGCAGCTGATAGGTCGAGCAGGTCGGCGTGAAGGCGCCGGGCAGGGAGAACAGCACCACGCGTTTGCCGGCAAAATAGTCGGCCGTGGTCTTGTCTTCCCAGCGGAACGGGTTCGGCCCGCCAACGCTTTCGTCACGCACGCGGGTGCGGAAGGTCACATCGGGAACGTTTCTGCCGAGCATGGGTCAACTCCTTGAAGTCATGAGTGTTTCCAGCAGCGCCGGGAGGTGTGCCGGGAAAGGGGGGCTTGCCGCCCCTGAATTTGGGTGCCTGGACAGCCGGGAGGGGCCATCCGCAAAAACCGCTACCCCAAATGCTGCAACGCCGCAACCCCATGCGGCAGTGCGGTGGAGAGTTCGCTGCCAAATGACGCGGCAAGGCTGCCATGACGGCGCCATAACACCCCCCAACACATGCGCCCAGCACCGCCGCACCGGTCTGTACTGGCACAACGGCTGGCCGGATAAAGGCGCTGGTGAGGCTGTCTTCCAACACCAATGACGCGCGATCCGGGCAGACTGGAATGCGGACGTCAAGATCTCCTCAGAAGCTGTCGTTGCGGACGTCAAGCGCATCACGCAGACCGTCACCGATGAAGTTGAAGCTGGACACGGCGATGGTAATCGCGGCGCCCGGAATGATCGCCATCCACGGGGCTGATCCAAGGTATTGTTGCGCCCCGTTCAACATGTTGCCCCAGCTTGGAAGGGGCGGCTGGATGCCGAAGCCCAGGAAGCTGATATAGGCTTCCAACAGGATAGCGCGGGCCACTGTCAGGGTGGCCGCGACGATGATTGGCCCCACGCAATTGGGCAGAATCTCGCGGAACATGATATGGCTGTGCGACAAGCCCAGCATGCGGCCGGCAAGAACATATTCCCGCTCTTTCAGTGACCGCACTTCGGCTTCGACGATGCGGGCCACTTCCATCCAGCCGGTAAGTGCGATGATCACCGTGATCATGATCGGGCTGGGTTTCAGTGCGACTGCCAGGGCCAGCAGAAGAAAGATCGTGGGAAAAGAGAGGAACCCGTCAACAAGCCGCATCATGACAGCGTTCACCGTGCGCCCGCTGTATCCTGCGACAACACCGATCAACGTCCCGAGGATCGTCGCCAGAAGCATGGCGAAAAAGCCGACGAGCAGCGAAATCCTGCCCGCCATCAGCAAACGTGCTGCAATGTCACGGCCCAGAGGGTCCGTCCCCAGATAGTGCTGGCCGGTAAGTGGTGGTGCGAAGCGTGCCCGCAGGTCGACCTGCAGCATGTCATAGGGAAGAAAGTAGGGGCCGAAGGCGCACAGCAATATGACAATGCTGATCATCAGCAGCCCCAGGAGGGCCAGCCGGTGCGTAAGGAACCGCCGCACGACGAGGCTTTGCCACCAGCGGGGCATCGGGGCAGGGAGAATTTGCACGGTGGTCATGGGAGCCTCCTTGAGCGCGGTTCAGGTAAGACGGATGCGCGGATCGACGAGTGCGACCACGATATCGGCGACAAGGTTGGCGGCGATGGTCAGCACCGCCGAGAACATGAGCAGGCCCATCACCACCGGATAATCGCTATAGCCCAGGCTATCGAGGAACAGACGTCCCATGCCCGGCCAGGTGAAGACGGTTTCGGTCACCAGTGCGCCCGTCAGCAACGAAGGCAGTTGAACCCCCGCAAGCGTGATCATCGGCAAAAGCGCATTGCCCACGACATGCTTCATGATCACCCGGCGTTCGCTAACCCCTTTTGCCCGGGCAGTCTTGACGAACTCCTGGCTGATAGCGTCCAGCGTGGCCGTGCGCATGAAACGGCTCCAGATCGCAATGTGGACCAGCGCAAGCACGACTGATGGCATGATGAGGTGGTGCATGTAGTTCAGCACCGATCCGTCGCCGATCGTGTACATGTTGCCCGCAGGCAACCAGCCGAGCTTCAGCGAGAATACATAGATGCCGATGAGCCCGAACCAGAAGGTCGGGATCGACAGCGCGATCATCGCACCGACAGTCGCCATGTAATCAAAGGCCGAATAGCGATGCGTAGCACCGCGGATACCAACCCATGTGCCCACGGCCACTGCAATCACGGTCGATGACCCCATCAGAAGGAGAGTGGCAGGCACATGCCGGGAAATCACCGACAAAACCGGACTGCCATCGCGAAACGACGTTCCCCAGTCTCCCAGTAACAGGCGCCCGGCCCAATCGATGTATTGGGTCCAGACTGGCCTGTTCAGCCCCAGCTGTTCCTTGATCCGCGCCATGTCTTCCTGCGTCATGCCGGGATCCAGGGCGTATTGCGCCAGAGGGCCGCCGGGGATCATATTCAGGACGGTAAAACCAATGATCGAAACGATCACCAGCAGCACCAGGCTCTGCATCAGTCGGCCTAACAGGAATGCAGCCATGTTTCCCTCCGGTGGCGTGCGGATAAGTTCGCCGCCCGCCACGAAGGACGGGCGGCGGCATCTGTGACGTCAGTCCAAGTACCAGGAAGCCGCGTTTGAAGATTCCGTGCGGGTGTTGCTGTTTGCCTCGAAACCCTGAACGTTTGACTTCCAGCCGTACACTGCGGTGTTGATGAACAACGGCAGGAAAGGCAAATCGTCACGAATGATTTCTTGTACCTTCAGGTAGATTGCACGCCGCGCTTCGGGATCGAAGGTCTTGGCGCCCTCTTCCAGCAGCTTGTCCACTTCCGGGTTGGAATACTGGGCGTTGTTCGATCCGCGCCCACCTTGAGCCGCAATGGCATTGGTATGGAAGCGGGTGGTCACATCAGGGTCAGCGCCGACCAGATAGGTGATGGCAACCATCGCGCTTTCGAATTGTGACAGTCTCCAGAAATCACCCCACATGACCGCCGGGGGCATATTCTCGATCGTCATTTCGACGCCGATCTCGGCGAAAGACTGCTGGATGAACTGCTGGGCCTGTTCGCGAAGATGCGCACCCGTCGTTGTGGAGTTCTTGAACGACAGCCTGACCCCGTCCTTGGTCCGGATTCCATCCGCTCCGCGTACCCAACCCGCTGCGTCCAGCATCTCCGCGGCCCGGGCGGGATTGTACTCATGCTTCGGCAGATTCTCATGATAGTAGAAGGACTGCGGCGGCATGAATGTCTCAATCTGACGTGCGACACCGTAGTACAGAATGTCGATGATCGACTGCCGGTCGATGGCGAGGTACAGCGCCTCGCGCACAGCCTTTTCCTTGAACTGCGGCAGACCCTGGTTCAGATAGATCGACTCGACGGAACTGCGCGGCACCAGGGTCACGGTGCGGTCCGGCAGGGTGCTCGCCTCATGATAGTTGTCGGGAGTTATGAAGGCATTTCCGACCAGGTCGATGTCTCCGCTGCGGAACTGGGTGTAGAGCACAGTCTGGTCCGGGATGTATTTGAAGATGAGCTTCTCGATATAGGGGCCGTCATCGTGGTAGTTCGGGTTGGCAACCAGCTCGACGTGATCGCCAGCCTGACGCTGACCCCACTTGAATGCGCCGGTGCCGACAGGCGCCTGGTTGAAGGCTGCCTCGTTGACGTTGCTCTCATCCTTCAGCAGGTGCTCAGGAATGATGAAGGTTTCTGTCAGGAAAGAGAGGTAAGGCGCGAAGGGCTCTTCCATGCGCCAAGTGATTTCGGTCGGCGAAACCACGGTAATGTCGCGAACCAAATTATGGCCGGTCGTCCGCCAGGCCTTGAAGTTGGGGTTGACGATCAGTTCCAGCGTAAACTTCACATCGTTGGCGGTAAAAGGCGCGCCATCATGCCAGCGCACATCGTCGCGCAGACGGATGCGCCAGGACAGGCCATCTGCTGAAATGCCGCCGTTGGCCTGAGTGGGCACTTCGACCGCGAGGTTCGGCACGATCTGACCTTCAGCCGTGATCCGGAACAGCGCATCGAAAACCGAGTAGATGACGCTGTCGTCGACTTCGATATGCGGCATCAGCGGGTTGAACACGGTCGGTTCCTGCGACAGACCGACGACAATTCGGCCACTTGGTGTGGCGGGCTGGGCGAAGGCGGGTTTGCCAAAGAGGTGCGGTGCAAAGGCCCCAATCGCGCCGCCTGCCGCCAGAATTTGCAGTGCGGCACGGCGGGAATATCCGGCAGGTCTGGTGATCTTACTGGTCATCTTGTTCTCCTCTGTTTTGTCACTTGTTGGTGATCATCGAATTCAGCGAGCCGCTGAAACTCTGGGGTCATAGCCTTCTCCCGGAATGGCCGAGACCAGTTCGCGCGTGTAGTCGGCTTGCGGGTTGAAGAAGATCTGTGAGGGCGGCCCCATCTCGACAATCCGGCCCTTCTGCATCACGGCGATTTCATCGCAGATCTGGCTGGCCACGCGCAGGTCATGGGTGATGAAGATCATCGCCACCCCGGTTTCGCGCTGGATACGGTCCAGCAGTTCCAGGATCTGTGCCTGGATTGAGACATCCAGTGCGGAGACCGCTTCATCGGCGACAAGCAGCTTCGGCTTGAACATCAAGGCACGGGCAATGCCGATCCGCTGGCGCTGTCCGCCCGAGAACTCGTGCGGATAGCGCTCCATCGCGCGGGGCTCCAGCCCAACCTTGATCAGAAGGTCTTTTGCGGCCTCACGCGCCTGCGCGGCGGGTACTCCATGTGCGACAGGCCCGACGGTCAGAATGGTGCCGATCGTCATGCGGGGGTTAAGCGAGGCAAAGGGGTCCTGAAAGATCATCTGGATCTTCGGCCGCATACCGCTGAAGTCCCTTTCGGAAAGCCGGGCAATGTCGCGCCCCTCGAAAAGGATTGACCCGCTGTCGGCCGGCATCAGCTTGATGAGCAGGCGTCCGAGAGAGGATTTGCCCGACCCGCTTTCGCCCACGACGCCCAGAGTGCGGCCGGGGCTGACGTCAAACGAAACTTCACGCACGGCAGGTACCACCCGCTCGGTGCGAAACAGTTTGCTGCCGCTGCGATAGGTCCGGACCAGGCCACGGACCTTCAGCACCGGCTCGGCGCTTGCCGTCACAACCGGCACCCGATCTTCGCTGCGCAGATGCGGCACGGCGGCTATCAGGCGTTGGGTATAGGGATGATCGGGGCTCTTCAGCACCTTCGCGGCCGGCCCCGCCTCGACCAAATGGCCTTTTTCCATGACAACCACAGAGTCGGCGATCTCTGCGACGACGCCGAAATCATGGGTGATGAACATCACACTCATGCCCTTGCGGCGCTGGATGTCCCGGATAAGCTTCAGGATCTGCGCCTGCGTCGTCACATCCAGCGCCGTCGTTGGCTCGTCCGCTATCAGGATCGACGGCTCCAGCGCCAGCGCCATGGCGATCATCACCCTCTGACGCTGGCCGCCCGACAGGCGGAACGGATACTGGTGATACATCAGCTCAGGCTCGGGCAGGCCGACCTCGGTCAGCAGTTCCAGCGAGCGTTCCCGGCGCGACACCACTGTGCCGACGCCATGGGCTGCCATTGCTTCGTCGATCTGGGCGCCCACGGTCATCAGCGGATTCAGCGCCGACAGCGGATCCTGGAAGATCATGGAGACCACGCGCCCACGCAGACTGCGCAGCTCTTCAGCGCCCATTCCGATGATTTCGCGATCTTCCAGACGGACAGACCCGGCAGTGACCCTCATGGCTTTGGGCAGAAGTCCCATGACGGTATTGGCCGTCATGGACTTGCCCGAACCGCTTTCGCCGATCACGCAAAGGATCTGACCACGCGGCAAGTCGAAGGACACGCCGTCGATCGCGTGTGCCCGCTCCATTCCCTCGGGCAGACTCACAGTCAGGCCACGAACCGAAAGCGCGATGTCCTTCTTGAAGGTACTTTCAAGTCCCTGGCTCATCGCGTCCCCTTCGCTACCGTCGCCGTCCCGCTTTTCCTTGGAATTCCTGCTGCCCTCGAAAGGCGCGGTCCGGACCAGATCTAAAGCTCCCGAGCATCCGTCTCTTCTTCTTCATGATTGGTCTTTTCAGGCTCAAAAAGCAGTCGTTTATGGTTGAAGCAGCAGCACGAACCACCGAACTTTCGCGGCTGTCAGGCATATTCTTCTGTGCTTTCTCTAGGGCAGGGAGAATGGGGTACGATGCGGCCAGCCCGCCTGTCCCTTCAAGGGGGGCAAACAGTGCCTGCGGCCATTGATGCTCATCCCCTCCAGAGCCCCAGAACGCCAGACCGGAACGATATGCCGGCGTGACAGAGGAAACGGGCTCATTGCCGGTGATAATCCGCATCTTGTTGCGGATACCAAGCTTATGCGTGGTCCTTCATGGCATTGAGGCCGGGCGTCTTCGGGCCACCCGTATCGTGCCGTTGATCCGCTGCCGGCCGGTGTTTCCCGTGCCCGCAAGCCCGAAAAATTCCACACCCGCAGTGAATTGCGCGTCGCTCGCGCGCTGGCCCGGCGTCTGGCGGGAGGCATCCGCGGCGAACGGCATTTTCTGCGGCCACCTTCGCAAGGGCTGGCGCAAACAGCCGCAAGAGCATGGGAACGGGCCAAAAATTCTGCAGCCGGCGGGATAATCTTCAGGAAACGAAACAGGGAAACCTGCAATGACGATGGTTGATACATCAGCTCTGACAAAAGTCGAGATCGTCCCCTTTTGCGCAGAACACTTACCCGGCGCGCTGGCCCTGTCGCAGGCTGCAGGGTGGCCGCACCGTATCGAGGACTGGCAGCTTGGACTGACCGTTTCTCAAGGCGTTGCCGCCGTCGCGCATGGGCAGGTGGTCGCAACGGGGCTGTGTTCCTTTCACGGCCCTGTGGCGACACTCAACATGATCATCGTCGATGCCGCCATGCGCGGGTGCGGGCTTGGGGGGCGGGTGATGAAAGCGATCATGGCCCTTGCCGGGGACCGCGAGATGCGGCTTGTGGCTACGGATGCGGGCTTGCCGCTTTACCGCAAACAGGGCTTTGTGCCCTCTGGACGGATCCTGCAGCTTCAGGGCCTGGCTCGTGCGGAGCGCCCGGAGCGCCCGGTCCGCGCCGGCCCGGCTGATATCGCCATTCTTCAGAAGATGGACCGTGACGCCAGCGGGATGGACCGTGCGGGGCTTCTGTCGCGTATTGCAGAAATGGGCGAGACCCTGACCACCAAGGGCGGTTTTGCCTTGTTGCGCCCATTTGGGCTTGGTCATGTGCTGGGCCCCGTGGTGGCAGATGATAAAGCCGCAGCGCGGGCGCTCATCGCTGCTTCCGCCACGCATCTGTCCGGCCGCTTCCTGCGGATGGACCTGCCCGAAGACCAGGGACTTGCTGCCTATGCCGAGGCGCTTGGCCTGTCCGTCGCAGGGAGCGGAACGGCAATGGTGCATTCACCCCGCCCCCGCCCGGCAACCGGCCTGCAGTCTTACGCCCTCATTTCGCAAGCTCTTGGCTGATCACAGGAGCAAAGCATGTCGTTCAGCCCGCTGTCCCTGGACACTCAACCTCGCGGCATTTCTTGCTTTTGAGCGTCTCGCATGGAGAAGGCGGAACGGAGTGAAAGCAGAGACCGCCATACAAAAATACTTTAGCGCTGGTCGAGCAACTTGATCTGCAGATCTTCCCAGTGTTCCTGAAACGCGTCGCGCGCAGTATCGTAATGGCGGCTTTTCAGGCTGATGATAAGCCGTTCGTGCTCTTCAGCCATTTCCGCCGCAGTGCCATAAAAGCCCTGCCGCTGCACGAGCAGCAACTCGATCTCGCCTTCGAGACCAGCGTAGGTCCGCTTCAGGCGGGGGCTGCCGCTCGCGGCGATGATGGCACGGTGAAAGTCCCGGTCTGCCGTGACCAGCGCAGTTTTATCGGCAGTGAGGGTTGAAGCCTGCATCACCGCGACGGCCTCGAGCGCGGCAGGCGGGATGATCCCGGTCAGCACGATCAGGCGGATGGCTTCGCCCTCGATGGCCCCCCGCACGCGTGTGATGTCGACGATGTCATCGGGCCCGAATTCGGGGAGCATGAAGCCGCGGTTGGGGATGTGGCGCAGCAGGCCTTGGGTGACCAAGACCTGTGCTGCTGTGCGGAAGGTGTGCCGCGAGGTTTTGTGTTCTTCGCACATCTTGATGTCGCGGAGGAATTCGCCGGGCTGGAAATCGCCCGACAGAATGCGCTGTCGCAGTGTCTGCGTGAGGAGGTCCACAGCGCTGACGGAAGCAGGTTCTGCTTCCGTCCCAAGATCGTCTGTTTGTGTCATGATGTTCAGCTGCATCGCTCGGCTCTGGTCGTGCTAGGTGCAGCTACGCCACAGGTGGTGGCGCAGGGCAAGCATGAAGGTGTGTCCGCCGGCACATCCCGCCCGAACTAGACGTGGACGGCGCGCAGCGCGGCATCGACCCCTTCGAGCAGACGCGCCGCATGATCCGGAGTGAAGACCAGCGGCGGCCGGATCTTCAGGATATGCGCATCCGCCCCCGTTGCGGAAATCAGGATGCGCTGCTCGCGCAAGGCATTGACGGCAGCGAGCGCGCGGTCCATGTCCGGCGTCTTGCTCTCGCGGTCCTTGACCAGTTCCACGGCGAAATAGAGTCCGGCGCCGCGCACATCGCCGACAAATTCATACTTCGCCTGCAAGTCGCGCAGGCCATCGAGGATCTGTCCGCCGACCTTCACCGCATTCTGCATCAACCCCTCTTCATGGATTGTGTCGAGAACGGCCTGTGCTGCAGCAATGGCGACGGAATTGCCGCCGAAGGTGTTGAAGTAACGCATGCTGGCGCCGAATTCGCTGACGAGTTCCGGCCGCAGCACAAGGCCCGCAACCGGATAGCCGTTGCCCATTGGCTTGCCCATGGTAACGATGTCCGGATCCACCCTGTGACGCGCGTGCCCCCACAGATGGGTGCCGGTGCGCCCGAAGCCGGATTGCACCTCGTCGGCGATGAACAGGCCGCCCGCCTTGCGGACCACCTCGGCGACCGGCGCCAGAACATCGGTGGGTTCGGTGTAGAGGCCATCGGAGGAGAAGACGGAATCCGCGATGAAGGCGGCCAGACCACCGCCGTGGCGCTGCAGGTCGGCGATCTGACGCGCGACATCTTCGGCCATCCTCCGGCCGATTTCGGCGGCGGGCAGGCGATAGGAATCCGGTGCCGCGACGGTACGCAGATAGGGATCGAGTGCCGATTTTTTGCCCAGTGACGGTGAGATCGCCGCCACTGCACCGCTGTTGCCGTGATAGGCCTCGGAGGTGACGATGACGCCGGTCTTACCGGTGTGGAAACGCGCGATGCGAAGAGCAAGATCGTTTGCTTCCGACCCGGTGCAGGTGAACATCGCGCAGCCGTTCCGGCCGAGTTCACCGCCGAAGGTGCCGATCAGAGCCTCAGCAAAGTCCAGCAAGGGCTCCTGCATGTAGCGTGTATGGGTGCAGAGAGTTTCCATCTGCTTGCTGATCGCCGCGACGACGCGGGGATGGGAATGGCCGAGCGAGACCACGTTGTTGTAGGCGTCCAGATATTCGTTGCCGTCCCGGTCATAGAGAAAGACGCCCTTCGCCCGCGAGATCTGCACCGGCGACTTGTAAAACAGCCGGTATGCGGGTCCGAGCAGCCGTTGCCGCCTTGCGACATGCGCCAGGTCTTCACTTTCGAGATGGGCTGCATCCTGAGGGTTGAAGCCATTCGCCATGTCGCCACGGAAGCCTTTGGGCAAGGGAGCGGTCTGCTTGGACATTTCGGTTCCTATCGGGTCAGGAGTTGGGAAATCTGCGCGGTCGAGAGTGCGTGAAACCACGCGAGGTGAGCCCATCCAGCCTCAGTATGACGCAGGATGTAGTGGCTGTTCTGGGGGAAAATTTCAGCGCGCCAGCAGGTCAGAAGGGCCCGGACCGCGAGCCGCCCCATCGCCAGGAAGGGGATGAGGCGAAGTTCCTCAGCGGTCAGGCCGGCATGGCGCAGATAGCCACGCAAAACGTCGCGCGGTTCGTCGAACAGGTCGCGCCGGTCCGCAGGATCGACGTTCTTCGGCATCTGGTTCATCAGTGCTGTCGAGACATCGACGGCGATGGCCGTGCGGACCGCGTCGCCGAAATCGATGACGCCGGTCAGGAACTGCGGACTGGCGTGATCGACGACAAGGTTCGACGTGTTGAAGTCGTTGTGCAGCACCTGACGCCGGCATAGGTCAAGCTGCGGCCTGATTTCGGCGAACCGCTCGAGCGCACGGGTGACCCAGTCCCGTTTGGGTCCTTCGGGAATGAAGCTCGTCAGGTCGGCGAGATCGAGCAAGTGGGTGACATCCCAGGCCAGCGTCCGGCCGTCGGCCGGATGGGAAAAGCCGGCCATGGCGTGGCGCAGCTTTGCCAGCACTTCACCGATCTGCTCCCGCTGCGGGGTGGTGGAGGTCGTCCGGTCGAGCGGTGTCCCGGGCAGAAAGGTGATGAGCCGCACGGCGCGCCGCTCGCCGGCGCGGGTGGTGATGATGGGCAGATCAGAGCCATTCAGGTCACGATGGGCACGGGGGACCGGCAGGTCAGCTGCGTGCGCCTCAAGATGACGCAATAGCGTAACCTGAAAGTCGAGTTCCTCCAGCCGTTCAGAGGGATGGGCGATCTTGAGCACGAACCGCCCCCGCTCCTGACCGTCGATCAGGAACGTATCGTCCTTTTCGGTGTCGAAGCGCGTGGCTGCGCCCGGCAGGTCATAGAGCCGGACAGCGATGTCTTCGGCTTCAGCGGCGTCCACCGGGCAGCAGGCTTCCGACAACTCGGAGGCGCGGGCAGGTCGGGGCGAAGGATTGTGACCCATTTTCCACTCGATTTAAGAGATGTCCCAAGGCTGGCCAGCAGCATGGATCTTGCGTATCTCATATCCATAAATTGTACAACAATAATATCATTCGGAACGATGTTTGATGCAGGTGTCACGCGCGTCAGAAGGGTGGATCTGACAAGGCTGTCGCCTTTTTTCAGTGAGGAAATACATAATTAAGTAATTGTTTTGTAATATGATTTTAACGACTCGCGCCCATGCATTGCAATCTCTTTTTTGGTGTTTGTCGTCAGAGCTCTTCATAAAATTGTTGTACAATATATTGCAATGACCTCGATGCTGTGCTTTTTTAGACCTGCAGGCTGAGCTGAGTCAGGCAAGCTGGAGTGTTCCGTCTGTCATGGCCGCCCTCAGGGGCGCCGTGCCGTGAAATCTTGAAGGGATACCCACCATGGCCAAACTTCGGTCGAAATACGTCACCTTTGACTGCTATGGCACGCTCACCAACTACGACATGGCCGGGGCTGCCCGGCGCGTGTATGGCGAACGCCTCTCGCCGGAAGCCATGGCAAGCTTCGTCGAGGCATTCAGAGGCTATCGGCTGGACGAGGTGCTCGGGGCATGGAAACCTCTCGCCGATGTGGTGCACAATTCCGTCGAGCGCAGCTGCAAGCGGATCGGCATCCGGTTCGACGCCGAAGACGCGCAGCGCATCTATGACGAGGTGCCGTCTTGGGGCCCGCACCCGGATGTTCCTGCGGGTCTTGCCCGTGTTGCCAAGGATATCCCGCTGGTCATCCTGTCCAACGCGATGAATGATGTGATCATGTCGAATGTGGAAAAGCTTGGCGCACCCGTTCACATGGTCATCACGGCTGAAGAGGTTGGCGCCTACAAGCCGCTCATGAAGGGCTTTGAATACATGCTCGACAAGCTCGGTGTTGGCCCCGAGGAGATCACGCATGTCTCATCTTCGTTCCGCTATGATCTGATGCCGGCCTATGATCTGGGGATCAAGAACAAGGTTTGGGTCAACCGCGGCCATGAGCCTGCCAACCCGTTCTACGAATACACCGAGATCAAGGGTGTCGGCGAACTGCCGGCCGCCTTGGGTCTTGAGCCCGCGCCGCAGCAGGCCTGAGGCCTGCTCGAACGCTTTTTCCATCTGGTAAGGGACCGGCGGGTCCATCCGCCCGGTTCCCGAGGTACACTTCCGGCAATGGCACGCTGAAATGACTGCGTGTCTCAGGAGCTCTTCATGCCTGCGCCCCTGCTACATATTGAGTCCAGTGCAGATCTGCCTCGCGAGGCGGATGCAGTCGTCATCGGCGGTGGCGTGGTGGGTGTATTCACCGCTTACTATCTGGCGCGCCGGGGTGTGCGGGTTGCCTTGCTCGAAAAGGGGCGCGTCGCCGCTGAGCAGTCGAGCCGGAACTGGGGCTGGTGCCGCCAGCAGAACCGCGACGCCCGCGAACTGACGATGGCGACGAAGAGCCTGCAACTTTGGGAAAATGTTGCAAGGGAGACCGGGGAAGACACCAACTTCCGGCGTTGTGGCCTGCTTTATCTTTCTCAGGACGAGAGCCTGCTGGCCACTTGGGAGGCGTGGCGGGATTTCGCGCGCACTGCCGGTGTGACCACATTTATGCTTGGCGCCGAAGAGGCCAATGAGAGAGGGAAGGCGACCGGACGGCAGTGGAAGGGTGGCGTGTTCTCGCCAACCGACGGAACCGCTGATCCCTCGCGAGCGGTACCCGTGGTCGCGCGCGGTATCATGGCTGCAGGCGGCTCTGTGCATCAGTTCTGCGCTGCCCGGGGCATTGAGCTGAGTGCCGGCCGGGTCAGTGGGGTCGTCACCGAAAAGGGCACAATCGCCACGAAGACGGTTGTCATGGCAGGTGGCGCTTGGGCGTCTTCCTTCTGCAATCAGCTGGGATTCAAGTTCCCCCAGGCCACCGTGCGTTCAACAATCCTGGCCGTTTCCCCCGGAGCACCGGAACTGCCAGCCGCTCTTGCCGGGCCGGACGTTGCCATCACACGGCGCTCCAATGGTGGCTATACTCTGGCGATCAGTGGCCGGGCGCGCCTGGACCCTACGCCGCAGCAACTCCGGTTCGGGCGGGATTTCCTGCCCATGTTCGCACGCCGCTGGCGCAGCCTTTCCCTTGGCGGACTGGAGGGTTGGCGGCAGGGCCATGAAACCTTGAAAAAGTGGCAGCTCGATCAGATCACGCCCATGGAGCGCAACCGGATTCTCGACCCGAGGCCCGACATGGCACAGGTTCGGCTCACCTATGAACGCGCCGGTAAGCTCCTCCCGGAGATCCGGGACCTCTCCATCACCAATTCCTGGGCAGGTTATATCGACAGCACGCCGGATGGCATTCCCGTGATCGGCGAGATCGAAGGGCTTCCGGGCTTCATCCTGGCGGCTGGGTTCAGCGGCCATGGTTTTGGCATCGGGCCAGGTGCAGGGCATCTGATCGCAGACATTATCACTGGGATGCCGCCAATCGTGGACCCGGCCCACTTCCGTCCCGAGCGGTTGCAGACAGCAGCCTGGGGGAAGGTTGCCGAGTTCTAGAGTTCCGCCCGGCAAGCAGCGAGTTGATATCCACGGCAAAGCGCCACTCTGCAGTTCTTGGAATGGGAACCGCCATGAAACTCGACAGGACCGACATCAGGATTTTGGCCGAACTGCAGAAGAACGCGCGGATCACCAATGTCGAGCTGGCCGAGTTGGTCAATTTGTCGCCCAGCCCCTGCCTGATGCGGGTCAAGAAGCTCCAGGCGGAAGGCTTCATCACCGGGTATAGCGCACAGATCGACATGGCGAAACTCGGGCAGACCCTGACGGTTTTTGCGGAAATAACGCTACGAAATCACAGCCCCAACTCTCTCGCGCACTTTCTGGAAGCTGTCGAGAAAATTGAAGCGGTTGTCGAGTGCCACCTGGTCTCGGGCGGATATGACTACCTGGTGAAATTTGTTACGGTCGGCGTCAGTGAGTATCAGGCAATCATCGACCGGCTGATTGAACTTGATATAGGCATCCACAAGTATTTCAGCTTCGTGATCCTGAAGTCCCCGATCGTGAAAACACAGATGCGCGTTGAGAACATTCTCAACGTCTGAAGGCGGTCGGCTGCGCCGGAAGGCGTGCCGGGAAAGGGGGGGGCTTGCCGCCCCTGAATTTGGGTGCCTGGACAGCCGGGAGGGGCCATCCGCAAAAACCGCCGCCTCAGATGCTGCGCTGCCGCAGCCTCATGCGGCAGCGCAGTGTGAAGGGGCCCATTTTTTGAACTTACAGGCGATTTATGTGACTTAAATTTTACTCATCGTTGTCAGTCACAATACTCGAGCCTTTTATTCCGGTGTTGCAGAATGGATGTAGTAACTGCCCATTGCAAGTTGTTCCACGCCCTCCGGCTGATACAGGCTTGATATGATCATAAGACACTGACTTAATTACATGCAAATATCCGTTGCATATTCGGCACTTGGGAGCTGTTTCTATGGCATTCTGAAGAAAAAGTGCCGATTTGGTGTCAGTTGAAAAACCGGAGGGTGCGTCAATTATCTTGAGATCTCCAGCGGCTCCTTGTAGTCCAAGATACTTTAGTATCTCAAAATCTTCTATCTCATCTTTTGCGTGGAAGTGGTCGACAAAATGTTTCAATAGATTTGCAACGCGATCAATTCGTTGGCCGCTGTTTACATTTGCAAGACCTTGATTGATTAGAGATTTTCGCCGGAATAGAGTTTCTTCTATTTTTTGGCGCTTGTATGTAAATTTCCTAAACCAATCCTGGTTATTGTTCCTAATCATCTCGGCGATTACACGCGCCACTCCGAGAAACAAGAAGCGACTGTGCTTTCCGCGCTCGGTATAGAAATATATAGCAGGATGAAGTCCTAAACTCTTTGGTGAATTTCCTGATATTCTTTCTATTATCTTCAAATTCTTCTTTAGTGCTTCAATTGTTTTTAATCCGTCGACATCCTCTTCAAGTGACTCGACAGTTTTCTTTAGGTCCGTTGCTCCATCTGCTTGTGTGAATAGATCCATGAGCATTTTTAGTGCGTCGACGGGTGATGATGTGCCGCCAATAGGTAAATCAAGAGTTTTAATAGGTTCAGTGACGAACGGATCAAATAACGTATTGTAATATGATGATGCAAGCCCTTCGATTTCACGTTGTGCTTCATTAGTAAATCGTGACCAGTATTTGTGGCCAGTGCCGCTCCGAACAATCGATCTTGCTGCAATGGCGTAAGATTTATTTCTGTTTCGCAAAAGCAATTCTTCAGTGCTATCAAGTGCGGTTCCTTGAGAGTTTATCTTAAAAAATGAGCTTTCAGCCACATCTTGGTCGCCCTGAACCCACTGAACATGTAGGGATCTGGAGAATATGTTAGAGTGTATTCTTGCTGATTCAGGGTTGGCAAGAATTTGATCTTCAGTTAATGAAGCGAAGTCGCTATATCTGCCTACTGTTGATTCGACGAGTCTTTGGGTTTTCTCTGCGATTATTCTTTGTTCGTCAGAAATGTTTTGATTGAAGAACGCGTGCGAGTTGCTTCCGTTTCCGTAGTCATTCTCAACCCAAGCCTTAAGTGCACTCAGTCGGTGTGCGCCATCAATAACAAATACATAGGAAGAAGATTTCCATAGTATTAACGCTGGAATTAGCTCTCCAGAGACGAAACTTTTCACAAGATTTGCAACTTGAGATGGGGACCAGTGATTGGTTTCTCTTTGAAAATCTGGTTTTCTTAAAAGTTTTGCGGCTGGGTTTGCTCCAGATATTTCTTGAAGCTTAAGTGTATTTCCCAGCTCCATCGGAACAGATTCTGCCTGCTGTGCAAAATCCGCTCGTTTAATCATAGCATCGAGAACTACACGCTGCACCATTCGACCACTCCTAATTAATCTATTTTTGCAGTGTACCCTAATCGGCTGTCAACCATCTATCCAGCGAAGGTTTGTGGAAATCTGAAGTTTGTATTTACCAGTTGGATGCTGGCAGGAGCTTTATTCTGGTCAGCTTCCGTTTTAAAATTTGCTGCCTATTGTCAGGGGTGGGTTGGTAATTCTGACGTAGTTTTATAGCTTAAATTTTGCCCATATTTTATATGGATATCTGACATTCCCGCACCTGATAGATTGATGATGTGATGACGACCTATCCTGCACACCGCTTCTCCGTCGCCCCCATGATGGACTGGACTGATACCCACTGCAGGAGCTTCCACCGGCAGTTTTCGGCGCGGGCGCTGCTTTATACGGAGATGGTGACGACCGGGGCGGTGATCCATGGCGACCGGGAGAAGCTGCTCGGCTTTTCGGGCGCGGAGCATCCGGTGGCCTGTCAGCTGGGCGGATCGGAGCCGCAGGATCTGGCGGCGGCGGCGCGGATCGTCGAGGACTTCGGCTATGACGAGGTGAACCTCAATGTCGGCTGCCCGTCCGACCGGGTGCAGTCCGGCTCTTTCGGCGCATGCCTGATGCAGGAGCCGCAGCTGGTGGCTGATTGCGTGGCGGCGATGAAGGCGGTGGTGAAGATCCCCGTCACGGTGAAATGCCGCATCGGCGTTGATGATCAGGACCCGGAAGAGGCGCTGGATGCCTTGACGGACCGGGTGCTGGCGGCGGGTGTCGATGCCCTGTGGGTGCATGCGCGCAAGGCCTGGCTCAAGGGCCTCAGCCCCAAGGAAAACCGGGATATTCCGCCGCTGGATTACGGCCGGGTGCGGCGCCTCAAGGCGCGGCTGCCGCAGCTGTTCATCGGCATCAACGGCGGCATTCCTTCGCTTGATGCCAGCGAAGCCCTGCTGGCGGAGGCTGACGGCCTTCCCGGCCTTGATGGGGTGATGCTGGGCCGCGCTGCCTATCATGATCCGGCGCTGATGGGCGCGGTGGACCGGCGGATCTACGGGCTGGAGACGGGGGACGTCAGCCCGCGTCAGGCCATCGAGGCCTATATTCCCTATATCGAGGACTGCCTGTCGCGGGGCATCCGCCTGTCGCACATCACCCGCCACATGCTGGGGGCCTTTACCGCCGTTCCGGGGGCGCGGCTGTTCCGCCGCATCCTCACGGTGGAGGGCGTCAAGGCCGGTGCGGGCGTCGAAGTACTCACTTCGGCCCTTGCTGCCCTTGACGAGGCACAGGAAAGGGCGGCAGATCGGATTGCGGACAGCGCCGCCTGATCAGCTCTCTGAGCGGATGGGCTGACCGCGCGCCCGCATTTTTCGATCTGCCCGCCAGCGTCCTTTCAAGAGGCCCCCATGGATATGTCCCTTCTCACCGGCGAGACGCTGGGTCTCGTTGCCGCGCTCGTTGCCTCCGGCATCATCGCCGGGCTCATGGCGGGGCTCTTCGGCATTGGCGGCGGGGCGGTGCTGGTGCCGGTGTTCTATCAGTTCCTGGCCATTGTCGGCGTGGATGAGGCGGTGCGCATGCATGTGGCGGTGGCCACGTCGCTGGGCATCATCGTGCCCACGTCCTTGCGCTCCTTCTTCGCCCACAAGGCACGCGGGGCAGTGGACATGGAGCTGCTGAAAAGCTGGCTCATTCCGCTGCCGCTCGGCGTTGTCGCGGCCTCGCTTGTGGCCGCACATGTGTCGGGGCAGGGGCTCAAGGGCATCTTTGCGGTGATTGCGGTCGCCGTCAGCCTGCGCATGTTCTTCAACCGGGACAGCTGGCGCCTTGGCAGTGACATTCCGGGCTTTCCGATCCGCCCAATCTGCGGCGCGCTCATCGGCTTCTTTTCGACGCTCATGGGCATCGGCGGCGGGGTGATGAACAACACCTTCATGACGCTCTATGGCCGCCCGATTCATCAGGCGGTGGCGACGTCTGCAGGCACGGGCGTGCTGATCTCCATCCCCGGCGTCATCGGCATGGTCTGGGCCGGCTGGGGCGAACCTTTGCTGCCGCAGTTCTCGCTGGGCTATGTCAACTTGCTGGGCGTCGCCGTCATCATGCCGCTGACAACCCTTGCCGCCCCCTATGGGGTGAAGCTGGCTCACCGCATGCCCAAGCGCGCGCTCGAGCTTGCCTTCGGCACCTTCCTGATGCTGGTCGCCATCCGCTTCGGCATCAGTTTGCTATAAGGATTTTTGGTTCTTGCCAGCCCTCTCCATCGTCATCCCGGCCAAACGCAGTGCGAGCCGGGACCGGTGGGCCGGGGTTGAAGTTGGTTCTATGGCAAGAACAGAAAGACCGTGGCTCACCGGCCCCGGATCTCCGCTACGCTCTCGTCCGGGGTGACGATGGAGAGGGAATGCCTGAGGTCAAGAGCCCTCACGGCTTCAGCACCAGCCGTTCACCCTCCACCTGCCAGCCGGATAGGCGGGAGAGGGCGCTCATGCCGAGGAGGCTGGTTTCGAGGCTGCCGGGGCGGGCGACGAAGCCGCGCACGTTGGACAGGGAAATGCTGCCGATGCTGACCTGCGCCAGGTTGACCGGTGCCACCATGGTTCGGCCATTGGCGGTGGACACGGGCACGGAATAGGACAGGCTGGCCGGGTCGATGCCCGAGGCCTCAGCATCGCGTTCGGTCAGCACCACGGCCGAGGCACCGGTATCGACAAGAAACCGGACCTTGTTGTCATTCACCAGCGCCTCCAGCTGAAAATGGCCGGAGGCATCCCGCATCACGGCGACAGTGCCATCGGTCTGCGGCACGGTCATGCCCGGCGCCAGCGCTCCCAGAATGCGGTAGCCGCCGGCCACCAGCTCTGTCCGGTAGGTGTAGCCGCCCACGAGCACAAGGCCGAGCAGGCCCCAGACCACGACAGCACGCAGCACTTCGCCCGCGCGCGGCGCGCCAAAGACAAGACTTGCCATCACCACGCAGCCGATGGCCGACAGGGCCACGATGCGCGGGGTTTCGGAGGTGCTGGAAAAGGTCTCTTCCAGCATGGGAAATTCAAAGAGATACGTCAGGCCGGCCGCAATCATGACGAGCACGAGGACGGCCAGTGTAAGTCCATAGATCTGCCGCATGGGTGCTCCTGATCAAGTGGCCGGGACGGGGGCAGGGCTGGAAATTGCACCAAGGGAGGCACCCATCCGCGCCCGCCGTGCGTCAAGCTCCGCCATCACCTTGCGGCGGTGCTCCGGGGCAAATCCCGCCCAGCCGGCGATCTCTTCCAGCGTCCGGGCGCAGCCGTGGCACAGCCCGCTCAGCGGGTCCATGATGCAGATCTTCACACAAGGGCTCTCAATGCCCGCCATCGGTCCATCCTGTTTCCTGCAACTTCCTTGGCCTAGCGGCCTCCCATCACAATCTCAACCGGCGTTGTCACCAAAGTCACAGGCAATGTCACGGCGATGTTGACCGTGCCTGTCACAAAGCTTCCAAGCGTGCGGCCGGTGCTGGCCAGGGCGCCGCCGTCCCCATTGGGAACGTCCAGTTTGTTCTGGCCAAGAACGGAGGATAATTGTGGCGCGATGGCGGCGAGGGCGGCAAACTTGGAGTGATTGGTCGGGTCCGGCCCCTTCAGATCGGTGAGATCAACGACAACCGCACCGAGCTTGGCCAGCGCTGCGTCATCGTCATAGCCGCCCACGCGTGCCATCCCGCCTGCAATCAGCCGGGAGACGCCAAGCGCCCTGTCATCGCGCGACAAAAGCAGGATCAGGGGGCTTTTCAGCTTGCCGATACGCTGCATCTGGTCCTTGAACACATCAAGATCGATATCGGGCGCGGCCAGGACCACCTGATTGATGCGGCCCCGCTGGGCCGGTGTCATCTGCCGCAGGGTTTCCATCAGCAGCCATGTGCCCATGGAATGGGCCAGAATGTTGATCTCCGCCGCGCCACTGGCGGCAAGGTCCTCAAGGGTTGCCTGCAACTCGTCGCGCGCCACGGTGGCGCTGTTGAGGTCATAGACATAGTCGCGCACATCCCCGCGCGAGGCCCAGGTGAACAGCACCGGCACGCCGGGGAAGGCGGAATCATGCACCACCTGCGTGAAGCGGTAGAGCCCTTCGGCAAACAGCGTGTTGTAGCCGTGGATGAACAGCATCACGGAGCGGTCTTTCGGCGGGCGGGCGGCCAGTTCGCTCTTCAGCGCCTGCCGGAAGGCCGTTGCATCCTCGAGATAGCCGGTGGACCGGGGCACCATTTCCTTTGCCGGGTCGCCGGGAAGAACGGCAGGCCATTCGATCGCACCGGAGACATGCGTGGGCGGCACGGAGATGACGGCCTGCGCAAAATCGCGTCCGCCGCTCCGCTCCCCGTCAAACAGGGTGTTGGGCGTGTCCGTGCGGCTGCGCGTGGTGGCGATCAGGATCTTGTGGTCCTTTGCGCCGGGGGCAGGTTTGTCCGTGGGCACCAGCGCTCCGGAAACCGGGCGGCTTGCGCAGGAGCACAGCAGAACCCCCACAAGAGACATGCTGAAGCTGCGGCGTGACAGAAGCACGGAGTTTGTCATCAGAAGGCTGTGTCCCTTCAAGTCCAGGCCAGAAGCCCGCCAAGAAAAACGGTCAATGTGACCTGCTGAATGGCTCCTAACACGTCTCCTGTGATCCCGCCAATTGCTTTGAGTGCCAGTTTTGCTGTGAACATGGCACTATAAACTGCAAGACCCAATCCAAGTATGACCCCGAAAACAGGTTGAACACTGAACAGGCAAAGAAAAACCGGCAGCGTAAACAGTCCGCCTTCAAGGGCAGCTCCCGATCCCGGCACGCCGAAGCGGGCGCCCAGCCCGTCCGGCCGGGCGGAGGGCTGAGCGGTCCACTGCCAGAGCATCAGCGTGCGGCTCAGCATCTCCGCCGCCACCATCACCAGCATGGCCGCAGGCGCGCCAGTGCGTTCCAGCAGGGCGGCGGTCAGTGTGATGCGCAGGGTCAGGAACAGGATCAGCGCCATGGCACCGAAGGCGCCGATGCGGCTGTCCTTCATGATCTCCAGCCGCCGCTCCGGCGTGGCCCCGCCGAAGAAACCATCCGCCACATCCGCCAGCCCATCCTCATGCAGCGCGCCGGTCACGGCGGCTGCCGTCATCACGGCGAGCGTGGCAATGGCAAGTGCGGGCAGGGCGGTGAGGGAAAGTAGCCCCAGAACCAGCGCTGGGATGAGACCGGTCACGGCCCCTGCCAGAGGCATGGCCCTTGCGATTCTCCGGAAGTCTGGAACGGCGGCCGGGTCATCCAGCTTGTTGATGGCAGGCAGCGGCAGGCGCGAAAAGAAGCGGATGCAGGCCGCCGTATCGGCGGCGAGTTGCCGCAGCCACCCGCTGCGCTCTGGCGTGCTTTCGGGCTCCTGCGGCTGGCCTTGCGGTGTCATGCGCCCTCGCTGTCTGCCATGGCGGTTGTCTTTTGCCGGAGGAGCCTTATAGAACGGCAAGCCCCTGGCGCCAATCGCTGCCCGCAAGTCCGGAGAACACCTCTCGTGTCCATGTCCCCGTCCGCTCTTCCTTTCGATGACATTCGCAACCTTGTGGCCGAAATGCCGGGGCCGGATGAGGCGGCGGTGGCAACCGTGCGCGCCCGTGACAGCCAGCTGACCAAGCCTGCCGGTTCGCTCGGCCAGCTGGAAAGCATTGTCGAGTGGCTGGCCGCCTGGTCCGGCAAGCCGGTGCCGAAGATCACCCGTCCGCTGGTCGCCATCTTCGCCACCAATCACGGTGTCGCTGACAAGGGCGTTTCGGCCTATCCGCAAAGCGTCACGCGCCAGATGCTGGAGAATTTCGCCGCAGGCGGCGCGGCGATCAACCAGATCTGCGCGGCCTATGATCTGGGCCTGAAGATCTTTGATCTGGCCATCGACATGCCGACACCCTCGATCACGGATGAAGACGCGCTGGACGAGCCGAACTGCGCCGCCACCATGGCCTATGGTATGGAAGCGATTGCGGGGGGCACGGATCTCCTGTGCCTTGGCGAGATGGGCATTGCCAACACCACCGTGGCCGCAGCCGTCTTCAACGGCCTGTTCGGTGGCACGGCGGCAGACTGGGTTGGACCGGGCACCGGCGTGGATGCGGCCGGGCTGGAGCGCAAGCGCGTGGCCGTGGAAATGGCCGTGTCGCGCCTGGGTGCAGCCGCCAAGGACCCGCTGGAAGTGTTGCGCAAGGTGGGCGGGCGCGAGATTGCCGCCATGGCCGGTGCCATTCTGGCCGCGCGCCTGCAGCGTACGCCGGTGATTGTGGACGGTTTCGTCTCCACGGCTGCGGCTGCGGTGCTCTACAAGATGGACCCGTCCACGCTCGATCACTGCCTCTTCGGCCATGTATCGGCAGAACCGGCGCACCGCCGGGCGCTGGAGGCCATGGGCAAGACGGCGCTGCTGGATCTCGGCATGCGGCTGGGGGAAGGCACGGGCGCGGCCATGGCCGCCGGCATCGTCAAGGCGGCGGCGCAGGTTCATGCGGACATGGCAACCTTTGCCAGCGCCGGCGTTTCGCAGAAGGACTGAGCGCCCGTTCCGGTCAGGACGCCCGTCGGCGCATGTTCGGCCGCCGGACCGGCAGGGTGTAGATGTCGTCGAACAGCTGCGGTATGGCGGGAAGCACGCGGGCAGAGGGCAGGGTGACACGCACCTCGGTGCCCTCGCGCAGGCGGGACTTCAGCTCGAATGTGCCGCCATGCTGGTTGACCAGCGCCTGGACAATGGACAGGCCAAGGCCGGTGCCGGGCTCGGCGCTCTTGATGGCCATCGAGCCTTGCCCGAAAGCCTGAAGCACGATCGGGATTTCCTCTTCCGGAATGCCGGGGCCATTGTCCTTGATGGAGACGAACTGACCGCCGTCACTGGAAGAGCCGATGCGGATCAGCACCTCGCCGTTGGAGGGGGTGAATTTCACCGCATTGGACAGGAGGTTGAGGATCACCTGACGCAGTGCGCGCTCGTCGGCCCAAAGGCGGGCAAGGCCTTCCTCGTGGCTCTCGCGGATGGCGATCCCCTTGGCCCTTGCGCGCACCTGCATCATGCTCTGGCAGTCTTCCACCACGTCCTGCAGGGAAACGGCCTCCTCATTCAGCTCATACTTGCCCGCTTCGATGCGCGACAGGTCAAGGATCTCGTTGATGAGGTTCAGCAGGTGCTGGCCGGAGCCGTGGATGTCGGAGGCATAGCCCCGGTAGATCTTGTTGTTCATCGGCCCCATCACCTCATCCTTCATGATTTCGGAGAACCCGAGGATGGCGTTGAGGGGCGTGCGCAGCTCATGGCTCATGGTGGCCAGGAAGCGCGACTTGGCAAGGTTCGCTTCTTCGGCGCGGCGGCGGGATTCATCGGACACCGCATTGGCCTGTTCCAGCTCGGCGATCAGATGGTCCTTCTCGGCGCGGAAGGCCAGCATGGCACGAGAGGAATTCAGCAACTGGTTGCCCAGCACCAGGAAGAAGCCCTGTGCGCCGACAGCCATGGCCGCCATGGCGTAATGCAACGGCGCGTGGCGCTGCAGCAGCGCCAGCGACATGGCCAGCGTCACCGGCAGCGTGCTGGCCAGCAGCGCATGGGGCAGGGTGGAAGACTGCATGGTCGCCATGGCAATGACGATCAGCATGATCGAAAACTGGAAGATTTCAATGCCTTCCGCCGTGCCGCTGGACGCGGGCAGCAGGAAGAAGGCTCCCCAGCACAGGCCGTAAAGGAAATCGCCAACCGCAAAACGCCGCCGCCAGGGGCTCGTCTGGCGCTCTTCCTGCGTCATGCGCTCGAAACGCCGGCAGGTGGACACGGTCAGAATCCAGATGCTCACCGTGAACATGAGCCAGCAGGCCACCAGAACCGGCGAAATCCACATGAGAGACACGGCGGCCACGATGACGAGGAACATGGGCCCGGCGAATGCCGCGCTGACACGCGCCCTGGCAAACAGCAGCAGCAGCTCGGTGTTGAAATCAGGCGGGACGCCTTCCTTCGCCGACAGGCGGTCGCGGACCTGACTGACCGTGCGCGCAACCTCACGGCGGCGCTGGGCACGCTCGCGGTTGATCGCCGTCTTGTGGTCGCCCCTGCCGGGGGAAGTCTGGGCCATTGCGGTTCTGGCCGTCGGCGGCCATCCTCCTCGCGTGGTTTCCTGATGCTTGACACAACTGTGCCTCTTTCTGTGTTTTGGATCAGCAACCCTTAAGAAGCGGCTCAAGGACTTGGTTAAAAAAGGCAAAACAGCGGCAGACAGTGATCCGGAAAGGGCAGGCGGCGTCGTGGCTTCGCCGGGGCTCGCTCCGCTGGCCCGGCGCGTGTCGCTTTGCCGGGTGTGTTTTGAAACGCCCCGCGGCAGGCCACTTCCGCACGAGCCGCGCCCGGTTGCCCGCCTGTCGGAGACGGCAAGGCTCTGCATCGCGGGGCAGGCGCCCGGAACCCGCGTGCATGCGTCCGGCGCACCTTTTACGGACCCGTCCGGGGACCGCCTGCGCCACTGGCTCGGTATCGGTGATGATGTTTTCTACGATGTCTCGCGTGTTGCGATCGTACCGATGGGCCTGTGCTTTCCGGGCCTCGATGCCAAAGGCGGTGATCTGCCGCCACGCCCGGAGTGCCGCGCCACCTGGCATGACAGCCTCTTTGCGGCCATGCCCCAGCTGAAACTGGTGCTCGTCATCGGCCGCTATGCGCAGGCCTATCACCTGCCGCATCTCAAGGGAGCCGGATTGACGGAGATTGTCGGCAACTGGCGCTCCATCCTGTCGGAAAGCGAAGAGCGCGCAGGGCCTGCCTATCTGCCGCTGCCCCATCCTTCCTGGCGCAACAACACCTGGCTGCGCCGCAATCCCTGGTTCGAGGACGAGCTGGTTCCGGAGCTGCGCCGCCGGGTGGCGCAACTGCTGCAGCCTTGAGGCGGCCGTGCTGAGTTGAGGAAAATTGTTCTTCACACTGTCACAAAATCAGCAGCAAGACCCGTTCAGCCTTCGATTTACCGCTTGCCAACGAAACAAAAATCCATTCTCTCAAGAGAGGCGGCAGGACTGTGTATGGCCGCCGCTGTCCCGTATCTGGAACCTGAACATGATTGACCGTATCGACCGGCGTATTCTGTCCATCCTGCAGGAGGATTGCACCGTTCCCGTCGCCGAGATCGGCCGCCGGGTCGGCCTGTCCACCACGCCCTGCTGGCGCCGCATCCAGAAGCTGGAGGAGGATGGCGTGATCACGGGCCGTGTTGCCCTGCTGGATCCGGAGAAGGTCAATGTCAAGGTGACGGCCTTTGTCGCCATCACCACCAACCAGCACACGGAAGACTGGCTGCGCAAGTTTGCCGATGTGATCAAGGAACTGCCGGAAGTGGTGGAGTTCTACCGCATGGCCGGTCAGGTGGACTATCTGCTGCGCGTCACCGTGCCGGATATCGCTGCCTATGATGCCTTCTACAAGAAGCTCATCTCGAAGATCGACATCACCGATGTGTCGACCACCTTCGCCATGGAACAGATCAAGTGCACGACGGAACTGCCGCTGAGCTACATCCCCGTTGAGAAGACCCGCGCGGAAAGTCAGGGCTGACGGTCCGCGCCGCAGACCTGAACTGATTGGACAGGGAGAGGCGGAGCTGGCCTGCGGCCCCTTCGCCTCAATATTCCTTTTCGTAGAAGATACCGGCCTTTGACGAGCCGTCGGCCCCCACTTCACCGCGAGCCTTGAGGTTGCGGTTGAGGTCGATGTCCACCTTCACCCGGCTGGAATTGGCGGAAGTTCCCTGTTCCACCCCCAGATAGATGTTCTCGTTGATGTAGCGCCCGGCGGAGAGCGAGGGCCCATCGGCGCCGCCAAGGTTCACATCCACCGCATCCAGCCCGAGAGACTTGCGCAGCTGTGACAGCGGTCCGGTGTCGCTGCCACCGGTGAGCGATGTCACGGCAGCGGCCAACTGGGCTATCTGGGTGGGCGACAGGTTGGTCACCGAGCGGTCGAACAGCAGCTGCGCCAGAATCTCGTCCTGCGGCAGGGCAGGGCTTGAGGTGAGGTCGATTACCGGATCCGCGGCGCTGCCTGTCACCGTCACGTTGATCGAGGTCGAGCTGGCTGACGTTGCCGCCAGGAAGTCCAGGTTTGGCGTCAGCGAGCCTGTGAAGCCGATGGAGCCGCGCGAGAAGGTCAGCCGCCGCGTCAGGATGTCGAGCAGGCCACGGCGCAGGGTGAAGCCGCCAAGGGCCTGCGGATTGGCCGTCGTGCCGGTGAGCCGGAGCGTGCCGCCCAGTTCCGCATCCACACCGCGTCCGCGCACGAACACGCGGGAGGGCGCGGACAGCGTGATGTCGAGCCCGATCGGGGCGGAGGCGGAACTCTCCTGTCCGCCGCTGCTGCCGCCTTCGGCCTGCAGCTCTGCAATCTGTTCCCGAACCGGCTTGGGCGCATTCACATGCCGCACGGCGAGGGGCGACAGGGCACCCGGCAGGCTCTGCGGAATGTTGATGTTGGCGGTGCTGATGTTGACGGTTCCGCTCAGCCGTCCGCCCGTACCGGTCCCTGCCAGAGGGCCGGAGAGCCTGAGGTCAGCGTTTAGGTCCGCCGTCACCACACGCCCGTCGCTGTAGCGCGCATTCACAGCCTGAATGGCCAGCTCCGCCGGAAGCCCCTCACCAAGTCCGACCGTGCCATTGGCGGAAACCCGGCCGCCTGCCGAAATTGCGGCGTTGAGGCCCGAGATTGTGATCTGCTCGCGCGTGACGCCGATGGAGCCGGCGAAATCGCGCAAGGTGAGGCCGGTGGCAAGCTCCGTCAGTTCCAGCCCCTGCGGCTGCATCTGAAGATTGATCGCCGGATTGGTCAGCGGCCCGCTGATCCGGCCGCTGACGGCCAGCGTGCCTGCGCCCCGGTATCCCATTTCCGTCAGGCGCACGCGGGCAAGGCCCAGCGGCACCGAACCGTTGACGCCGATATCGAGCGAGCCAGATCCTGCCAGATTGACCGGGCCTTCCGCCGTCAGCGCCAGCCCGTCCGCGCCGGTGATGCGGGTGGTCTGGGTGATGCGGTTGCCGGAATAGGCGCCGGTGCTGTCCAGCCCAAGCGAGGTGATGCCGTTCTGCGTCAGCAGGGATGCGGTCAGTCCCCGCCCGGAGAGGTTCCACGACGCTTGCGGCGCGGAGGCCGCGCCGGTGACCGTGGCCGTACCGCTTAACGTGCCGCCGAGGCCGTAACCGGGCGCAAAGGCATTGCCGAGCGCCAGCGGCACATCGGCCAGCGCCGCCTTGATGTCGAGCCTGTCGCCCGCCGTGCCGGAAATGTCCAGCCGCCCGCTGCCGAGCGCCAGCTGCAGCGGCTCGATCCGGGCCACGGCGCCCTCATAGGTCAGCCGGGCCGGGCGGGCGAGAGTGGTCTTCAAGCCGCTGTAGCTGCCCTGCAGCCGTTCCAGCGCCAGATCGAAACCGGCCGCGGTGGCCGTCAGGCTGCCGGTGGCCGACACGCCATCGGCGCCCTGCAGACGGGTGTCGAGTGTGAAGCCCGTGCGCGTGCCATCGCTTTCTGCCGAAAGGGTGAGGCTCTCGACGGCGGTTGCACCGGCCATGATCTGGCGGGCCTCCAGCTTGCCGCGCGCCTGCGGCACACCGAGGAGATCAAAAACCTCGCCATTGATGGCAAGCGTGCCGATGCGGTTGTCCTGATAGGCCACGTTGCGCCCGCTGGCCGTCAGGCTGACCTGCGGGCCGTTCTGATTGGCGGAAATGCGCGCCGTTGCATCCAGCGTACCCGAGACGGGCGTCAGCAGCAGCGGCGACAGGTCCTCAAGCGCCGCGCCCTTGAAGACAAGCTCGCCCGTCAGGGTTTCGAGGGCACGGGTGAGGCTTGCAACGCTCAAGGCGCCATTGAGTTCGTTGCGCCCCGCGACGAAAGAAATGTTCCTGACTTCGGCTGCGCCTTGCGAGGAACTGACATCGGCCCGGGCGGTCAGCGGCGCGCCGTTCAGGCTGCCGCTGAGGCGCAGAGCACCTGCCGGGGCTGCTGCATCGGCCTTGCCGTCCAGCTCCAGCACCAGATCCGTCAGGGGCGTGCCTGCAAGCGTCAGCTGCTCGGATTTGGCGCTGAGGCTTACGTCCGGACCGGACAGGGGGCCATTCGCCCTCACGGACGCCTCCAGCGCACCTGTCAGCCGCGGGTCGATCTCGTCCACCCGCGTCAGCACCGCCTTCACCTCACCGTCGACAGTGGGGGCGGTTCCGCCTGTGCCGAGTTTTCCGGTTCCATCCAGTTTCAGAGCAGAGGTGCCAAGCGCAAACCGCCGGAAGGCAATCTCCCCGCTGCTGTTGATGCCGGCTTCCAGCTGTCCTTCCAGCGCGCCTGCCAGCAGCCTGTCCACCTGTTCGAGACCGGTGGCGACATTCGTTCCGGCTATCGAGGCGCGGATGGAGCCTGCCTGCTGGGAGGGATTGCCCTCCACCACCATGTTCATCGCCAGCGCGCCGGATGTCGCAAGGCCGGTCATGCCCGCGAAGCGGGAAAGGTCAGCAAGGGTCAGTTCTGCGGCAAGCCGGGCATTCGACTGGGCGATCACGCCTTCCTGCAGGCGTACCTGTACACCCGGAGCGCTCAGGGTGCCACGGCCGATGGAAACCTGTTTCTGGTTCCCCAGAAGCTGGCCGACGACTTCCAGGCTGGAGTCGCCCGCCAGACTGGAGAGGCTGGCATCTGCTGGCTGCAGCCCGCCCAGAGTGAGCCGGGCAGAGAAGGGCAGCCGGAACTCGTCCTTGAGATCGGCGCCGATGCCGGTGGCGGACAGCTGCAGCCGCTCCAGAGCGCCTTGCGGTGCCGACAGGCGGTCCCCCTGCAGATTGAGGTTCCAATCCGCCTTGGCCAGAGAACCTGAAACATTGCCTGTCAGCGACAGCGCCTGCATGATGTAGCGCTGGCCGTCAGCTTCCAGAGCCAGAAGCGCATCCCCGCCTGCAGCAATCCGTGCATCCGTCTTTGCCGAAAGGGCCCCGGACACGGGGTCGAGGCTGCCGCTGGCATTGGCCTGCAGGGTGCGGGTGGTCACGGCAAGCGAAGCCGACAGGGGCTTGTAGTCCTGCGACATCATCAGGCTGAGATCAGCCTGCGTGTCGCCTGCCGCCAGCGCCGAGGCAGCCGGTGGCACCAGCGGCTCCAGCTGCCCGGTCAAAGCCAGCTTCAGCTCTCTCCCGGCATCGGTACGGGCCAGCTGTGCGGCCCCGGTGACGGTGCGCCGGCCATCCAGAGCAATGGCCAGATTGGCGGCCCAGTTGTCCAATGGGCCGGAGCCATCAAGGTTGAGGTCAACCGCAGGAAGCCCCTCGATCCCGGCAAGCCGGGCAACAAGCCCGCCGCGCGGTTCGCTTGCCCTGAGCGACAGGGTCAGTGCACCGGACTGGGAGACATAGGCAAGCTGGCCGGAAATCGCGCCACGGATGCCGTCGGTCCGCTCGATGTTGAGAGAAGCGTTGACCGAATCAGCTGGTCCCGAGGCCGATGCCTGCCCCCTGACGGAAAAGCGCATCGGGGCGCCTGCAACATCTTCACCAAGGTCGGCCTCGGCGATGTTGAGACGCCCAAGCGTGATCCGGCGCAAGGGCGGCTTGAAGCCGTCCTGCTGGTCATCGCTGGCCGTCTCCGGGAGAGCAGGGCGGCGCTGAAGGGCGACGCGCTGTGCGCTTACACTGTCGATGTTCAGCGAAAGCCCGAACAGGGCCAGCGGGCTCCAGACAATGCCGATATTTTCAATTTCGCCATAAGTGCCAACGGGATCCGTCAGCTCCAGCCTGTCGAGCCCAATGCTGCCATTCCAGACGATGGTCAGGCCTGACAGCCGCGCCCCGCCGTCTGCCGTATCCAGAAAACGGTTGGCCAGCCGCTCGGCCGCAGCCTCGCCAAGGGGCGTCGGCAGCAATGCCAGCGCAAGGCCGGTCAGAGCCGTCGTCGTCAGGGCGGCAATGCCAAGACCCTTCAGGATGCGTCGTGTTGCGGTCATGGGCCTTTAGAATGCCTGGCTCAGTCCAAGATAGATTCCGAACTTCGGATCATCTTTTTCCGGCGAAAGTGGGACCGCCACGTCCAGCCGCAGGGGGCCGATCGGCGTGAAATAGCGGATGCCGCCGCCCACGCCGATCTTGAAGGGGCGGGAAAGGTCCGGGGCAATGGCGCTGTAGGTATTGCCTGCATCGACAAAGCCGACGACGCCAAAGCTCTCCGTGATGCGAACGCGCACCTCGCCGGAGAGTTCCACCATGCTGCGCCCGCCGGTGACCTGCCCGTTCCGGCGCGGGCCGGTGTTGCGGTAGGCATAGCCGCGGATCGAGCCGCCGCCGCCTGCAAAGAACCTGCGGCTTGCCGGCACATCATCGACGCCCGGCGCCACGATGCTGCCTGCCGCCACACGTCCGGCAAGGATGAAGCGTTTGGCATCATCCAGCGCGGCATAGGTGGAGAAGGAGCCTTTCATGAACATCATGCCGTTGCCATTGCGGATGTCATAGGCTGGTTCTGCAAAGGCGACCGCCAGCAGCCCGCGCGACGGATTGAACACATCGTCGCGGGTATCATAGGTCAGTTCCGCCGGGATGCCGGCGAGAAGATACGTGCGGTTGCCGAAGGCATCCGTCTCGTCAATGAAGCTGACCTGCGCACCCACCCGGCCAGACAGCTGGTCCGAGAAAGTGCGCCGCAGATAGGCATCGCCCGAGACCGACCGGCTGGTGTAGGCATCCGGCGTTTCCTGCTTGGCACCGAGGCTTGTGGAGAAGCTCGTCAGCGGCCCGAAGACGCCGGGCTTCTCGAAGGCGATCCGTGCCGCATATTCCATGTCCTTGGCCGCCTGGTTGCCAAGCCGGCCGACGGATCCTTCAACGCTCAGCAGCTCGCCCTTGCCGAAAAGGTTGCGCCGCCGCCAATAGGCCTCGACGCCGCCGCCCTCGGAACTGGACCATGTGGCGCCGGCGCCCAGCACATGGCGCTTGCGCTCCGCCACCTGAATGGTGATGGGCATCCTGCCATCGGCTCCGGCAACCTCGCCCTCCACCATGCTGACCGAAGCAAAGATGCCGAGATCATTCAGCCGCTTCTGCGCCTTGGCCAGGACCTCCGGATCGTAGCGTTCCCCCTCGGGGATATTGGCCATTTCCGCAACAAACGCCGCATCGGTGACGTTTGTCCCCTCCACGGTCACCGTGCCGAAAGTGGCCGCCGGGCCAGCCTCGGCCGTCAGTTCCACGTCCAGCCGTCCGGTGGCATGGTCGGCGGTGATGTCGCGGTTCGCGATCCGGGCCTTGGGATAGCCATTCTGGTGCAGCGCATTGACGATCTGCCGTTCGGCGGCAACGATCTTGGCGGAGTTGGCCGTTTCGCCAGGCACAAGGCCCCAGGTCTGAGGGCTGTCGGGAACACCCGGTGCACCGGTGGAAACCTGAAGGTTGCCGAAGGTGAACAGCGGTCCTGCCGTCACGTTGACCGACACCTGCACGGGGCGCGGACCTGGAATTTCTCCCCGCTCCAGCACGCTCTGCAGAGGCTGCCCGCCAAGCTGGATGTTGACGGTGCCGCCGTAAAAGCCCTGCAGGTAGAGCTGAGCCACCAGCCTGTCGAAATCATTGAGGGCGCGTGCGATCAAACCGTCGCTGCCGGAGGGCGGAGAGCTCATCTCGGATATCAGAACGGAGGCTGATTCCAGCTGGTCCTCCAGGTCATCCGATCCGCCGGAGAGGTTCAGTTCGGCCTCATAGGGCAGGGCATCGGGCGCCACCGTTTCGCTGCTGCCCCACAGGCGCACGCCAAACAGTTCGAAAGCGGCCACAGGAGTGGCCAGCGGTGATGCGGACAGAACAAGGGCCACGGCAAGGCATGCCGCAGGCAGCCGGAGAGCACGCGGCAACATCACCTGCCGGGCGGCCGGCACAGCGGTAGTGCTGCGGAGCCGGAAATCCGGCCCGAGCCTGTCTTCTGACGGAAGACGCATCAACTTGCTACCGTCCCAAACCTCATGCCGGTCTGTTTCCCGGCGTGTCCCATATCCTCGCGCGAAGCGCAGCGTCATGCCCCTGTATGGCACGGCCGGACGCCGTTGGCGAGCCTCTTGCTAACCATACGGGAGCCCGGAGATACCCCAATCCCCGGTGTCAGTCTGACGCAGAAGTGTCAATAGTTTCCAAAGATTGAGACCACCCTGGCAAGCCTTCCGCAGGGCAGGGAAAACACCGGAAACCTCAGAACAGCTCCGGCTCCGGTGCCACGCCAAGCTGGCGGCGCTTGAGCAATTTCAAGGCGTGATGCGTCAGCATCTCAGCGCCTTGGTATAAGGTGTATTTTTTCTGTATGCAGTTACCGGTTTAGACATCATGATGCCGCAATAGGGGAATGGGGCAGAAAGATTGGCTATCAAGTATCCTGTGAAGATCAAGGCTGCTCCGAAGGTCGGCAGCTTGTACTGGTGCAGTCTGCACCCAGAGGAGCACATTCATATTCCGAAGTTCTGGAAGAAGCGGCCTGTCGTTATCATCTCAAGGAAAAATACCTTGCATGGAAAGGTGATGATACTTCCCATCACAACAGATCAGGACAACGAGAATTATGAAAACAGCATTGAGCTTTCGCAAGGCGCCAGTGACAAGATCAATGGGAAGCGCTGCTGGGTTGTCTGCGATCATGTCATGACAGTTGCAACGTCACGCCTTGATTTTATTCATGCAAAGCCTCCCCGGCTTGAGACTGCCGAGCTGGCCCCCATTCTTGAACTGATGCATTCGCTTCTGGCCGGCTGGCGCTAATACCAATTCTCAATTGGATTGTTTCATCGAGAGTTGGTCAAGCGCGTTGGCCGCAGGGCTGCTGAAGGGCCACCGATTCTTGACAGAAAGACACCATGCCGGTATCTTCAGATCATATGCGGGGCGTGGGAACGCGTCACCGTCTCCCTGTTTCAGGGACATATAAGCCAAGCCACCCTCACGGGTGGCTTTGGTCTTTCTGATGTTCCTTATTGCAAGTTCTTTCCAGATATCCCAATGCCCAGCCCGGACAAGAACGTGGGCAGAACCGGCAAATGTCTGTTCAGAACAGCTCCGGCTCCGGTGCCACGCCAAGCTGGCGGCGGGCGGCGGTGAGGGTGTTGGCCATCAGCATGGCGATGGTCATCGGGCCGACGCCGCCGGGCACGGGCGTGATGGCGCCTGCCACTTCGGCAGCTTCTGCGAAGGCAACGTCACCCACGAGTTTTGTTGCGCCTTCGCCCTTCGCCGGATCGGGCACGCGGTTGATGCCCACGTCGATCACGGTTGCGCCGGGCTTGATCCAGCTGCCGCGCACCATTTCCGGGCGGCCGACGGCGGCCACGACGATATCGGCGCCGCGCACCACTTCGGGAAGGTCCTTCGTGCGGCTGTGAGCAATGGTCACGGTGCAGCTTTCGGCGAGCAGCAGCGCGGCCATCGGTTTGCCGACGATGTTGGAGCGGCCGATGACAACCGCATTGAGGCCGGCGAGCGGTGTCTGGAGCGTGCGCTTCAGCAGCACGAGGCTGCCAGCCGGGGTGCAGGGCACAAGCGCCGTGTCACGGGCACCGGTTGCCAGGAGGCCCACATTGACCGGGTGGAAACCGTCCACATCCTTCTCCGGGCGGATCAGGCGCAGCACCTTGGTCTCATCGATATGGCCGGGCAGGGGCAGCTGCACCAGAATGCCGTGAATAGCATCGTCTTCGTTGAGCTGCGTCACCAGTGCCAGCAGGCTGGCCTCGGACGTGTCTGCGGCCAAGGTGTGCTTGACCGAGTGAAAGCCGCAGGCTTCCGCCGCCCGGTCCTTGTTGCGCACATAGACCTGGCTGGCCGGATCCTCCCCCACGAGCACCACCGCCAGCCCCGGCCGCTTGCCGGTTTCTGCCAGAAGCCGTGCAGCACGGGCCGTAATTTCGCTGCGCACGGAGGCGGCAACCGCCTTGCCGTCAATGAGGTTTGCCTTGCTCATGGGTCATGTCTTTCACAAGCGGCGCGGGAGGCGCACCGGCTGGCTGATTTTGCGCGCACCATAGGCAGCAAGGCCCGCGCTGAAAAGAGGTTTCAGGCCGGTTTCCGTGTCTTTCCGCCGCCGCTTTTGAACGGCTTCAGAACGTGCGGGCGAAAGCGGCAAGACAGGAGATGGCGCAGACGATGTGATAGAGCGAACTCGCCGGTGCAGGCTCGTCCACGAAACTGCCGTCCGCGCGCCACTTGTCACGCCACAACCCGCGCAAGGGAACGTCGAGATAGGTCTCCAGTGCCTTGCCAGCCCGCAGGATGGATACCAGCGCTTCTTCCCGCTTCTCTCCATTCGGTGTTTCGGCCAGCGTCTCGGCCAGTGTCTCGGCCAGTGCAATGCCCGCCTTCAGCCACTCCGTCTGGCCCCAGAGGCGGGCCATTGTGTCGCGTGGGCTCAGGTCTGCATTGAGGGACATGAAGGCGGCGTCCCGAGTCGGATCCACCCCGCAGGTCTCGCCAATCTCCATAAGCCGGACAGCAACTGGCAGGACTTCCGCCGTCCGGCCGCGCCGCCTTGCCCAGGTCAGCAGCAGCCAGGCCCATTCAAACTGATGACCGGGCTCCACCGCCTGCTTCGCCGGGTCTTCGGGCAGCGACCAGTCGAGCGTGAAAAACTCATGCAGGGCACCGGTCGCCGGATCTATGAAGCGGGTGAGGGCAAGAGTTGCGATCTGGTCCGCCAGATCCCGCCAGCGCATGCCGCCGCCCGCGTCTTCCATGGCAAGGCATGCCTCCAGCATGTGCATGTGCGGGTTGGAGCAGAGCGGCGCGCGCGGTGGATTGGCCTCGTGAAAACCGCCTGCCGGGTGGGCGTATTCTCTCAAGAGCTGCAGAAGGGTTCTGTCGGCCCGTGCCAGCAGATCCGCCGTCCGCGCCGGAAAGGCATTGGCTGCAGTGGCGAGCCCAAAAAGTGCAAAGGCCTGATTGTAGAGGTCAAACGCCGTGTCGCGCGTCTTTGCGTCGATGCTTACGGCGTTGATCACAAGATCGCGCTCGTCAAGATAGGTATCGCGAAAGTACGCCATACCCTTCGCCGCCATGTTGAGCGCTTCAGGGTCCTTGAACCCCAGCCTTGTGCCCTCGATCAGGCTGTAGATCTGCCGCGGGGCAACACGTGCGCGCACCATGCCGCTCCCGGGCGCCAGGGCTTCATCGATGGACAGGGTCTCGGCAAAGCGTCCTGTCTGCGCATCAAACCCGGCCTTCAGCCAAAGCGGCAGCGCAGCGCCGCAGAGCCAGGTTCTCAGGCGCAGATCGAGATCTTTGATGGCGGCGAGTGCCGGAGACGTAGAAGCGGATGATATCACAGCACAATCCAGTTCTCTGCGGCGCGGCAGCATACGGCGGTTCTCAGTAGTTCTACTAGCACAGCCTCTGCCGCATGGACAGGCCGCAGCGGAACCTTGATGTCAGACAAGCGGACATAGTTATTGTCTGATTTGCGGAGGCTTGAAAAGGTGCATCCATCCGCAACCGGTCTGGCGTATCTGGAGAACGCCTATCCCTCCCGCGCCTCAGAACAGACCCTCCACCTGACCGTCCGCATTCAGGTGAATGTCGAGTGCCGCCGGATGGCGGGGCAGGCCGGGCATGGTCATGATGTCCCCGCAGATGGCAACGATGAACCCGGCTCCTGCCGACAGCCGCACTTCGCGCACCGGCAGGGTGTGCCCTTCCGGTGCGCCCAGCAGGGCGGGGTTGGCGGAGAAGGAATATTGGGTCTTGGCCATGCAGACCGGCAGATGGCCGTATCCGCTCTCCTGCCAGCGCTCCAGCTGGCGGCGGGCGGCGGCGTCAAAGGAAATCGAGCCGGCCCGGTAGATCTTCCGGGCCACGGTTTCGATCTTGTCCGTCAGGGGCATTTCATCCGGATAAAGCGGTACAAAGCGGGCGCTGCCGCCTTCCGCCAGTTCCACCACCTTGTTGGCGAGAGCTTCCGTGCCCTTCGAGCCTTCGGCCCAGTGGGTCGCCAGAATGGCCTCGACGCCGAGATTGCGGCAATAGGCGGTAATGGCGGCAATCTCCGCATCCGTGTCCGAAGTAAAGTGGTTGAGGGCCACGACAACCGGAACGCCGAACTGGCGCAGGTTCTCGATGTGGCGGCCGAGATTGCACAGGCCGGCCTCGACAGCGGCCACATTCTCATGGCCAAGATCGGCCTTGGCGATGCCGCCGTTCATCTTGAGGGCACGGACTGTTGCAACGAGAACCACGGCAGCCGGCTCAAGGCCCGCCTTGCGGCACTTGATGTCGAAGAACTTTTCCGCCCCAAGATCCGCGCCGAAGCCTGCCTCTGTCACCACATAGTCAGCCAGCCGCAGGGCCGTCTGTGTCGCCACAACGGAGTTGCAGCCATGGGCGATGTTGGCGAAGGGGCCGCCGTGGACAAAGGCGGGCGTGTGCTCCAGCGTCTGCACCAGATTGGGCTGGAAGGCCTGACGCAGCAGCACGGTCATGGCGCCGTCGGCGCCCAGATCGCGCGCCGTTACCGGGCTGCGGTCCGTGCGGGTGCCGACCACGATATCGCCAAGACGGCGCTGCAGGTCGTCAAGATCCGTGGCGAGGCAGAGGATCGCCATCACTTCCGAGGCAACGGTGATGTCGAAGCCTGCTTCCCGCGTTGTGCCATTGGCCCGTCCGCCCAGACCGGTGACGATGGCGCGCAGGGCCCGGTCATTCATGTCCATCACACGGCGGAAGGCGATGCGCTGCGGGTCCAGTCCCAGCGCGTTGCCCCAGTGCAGATGGTTGTCGATCAGCGCCGCCAGCAGGTTGTGAGCCGAGGTGATGGCGTGGAAATCGCCGGTGAAATGAAGGTTGATGTCCTCCATCGGCACCACCTGCGCCTTGCCGCCGCCTGCTGCGCCCCCCTTGACGCCAAAGCAGGGGCCGAGCGAAGGCTCGCGCAGGCAGATGGCTGTCTTCTTGCCGATACGCGACAGGCCGTCGCCGAGACCGACGGTTGTCGTCGTCTTGCCTTCGCCGGCCGGCGTCGGGTTGATGGCGGTGACGAGGATGAGCCGGCCCTTCGGGCGGCTCTGCACATTGGCGATGAATTCGCCGGAGACCTTGGCCTTGGTCTTGCCAAAGGGCTCAAGTGCCTCTTCCGGAATGGCGAGCTTCGCAGCAATATCTCTCATCGGCAGCAAGTGTGCTGCCCGCGCGATCTCAATGTCGCTCGCCATGTATGCTCCCCTGGAATCAGTCTGGTGCTTTCTCACCTTGGTAGCCTGCCGGGGGCTTGCGGGGGAGAGAATTCTTGTTTTTTCAGGTCAGGAGCTGGCCTGGGTGTCAATGACAGTAAACCGGCTTCTGCCGCTTGGATCCTGTGTCAAAAGGCCATGCCCTCCGGCCTGATCCATGATCTTTGCGGCCAGCGCTTCCAGAGGCACTGCCGCGCCGAACAGATAGCCCTGTCCCTTGGAGCATCCCGCTTTTTGCAGCAGCGCCTGCTGCTCCAGCGTCTCTACGCCTTCCACGGTCACCGCAATGTTCAAGTCACGTGCCAGGCTGACCACGGCTTCGATGATCGACTTGCTCTGCGGGTCCGAAGACAGGGACCGCACGAAGCTCCGGTCGACTTTCAGCTCGTCCCAGTCGAACTGGCGCAGATAGGAGAGGGACGAATAACCGGTGCCGAAATCGTCCAGGGCTATCGTCACGCCAAGCTGCTTCAGTCTGTTGAGCGTCGAGATGCAGCGTGCCGTGTCACTCATCAGAATGGATTCGGTCACTTCCAGCCGCAGCCGCCCTGGTGCAAGGCCGGTGTCGAGCAGGATCTGGCGCACGGTCTCGAGCAGGTCATCGCGCAGGATCTGGGCCACGGAGAGATTGACCGACACAGGCAGCGTACCCAGAACGCGGGCGGCATCCGAACAGGCCTGCTGCAGAATGGAGCGGCCCATGTCGACAACCTTGCCTGAGCCTTCGGCTATCGGCACGAATTCATCCGGTCCGATGCGCCCCAGCTGAGAGTGGGTCCAGCGGGCCAGCGCCTCCACGCCGATGATACGTCCGGTGCCAAGTTCCACCTGCGGCTGGTAAAAGGGGAGAATATCGCCGGCCATGATCGCCGGATGCAGATCGGCTTCGATTTGCCGCCGCCGGGACAGGTTGGCCCGCATGCCGGCATCGAACAGTTGCACGATTCCCTTGGCCCGGCCCTTGGCAAGGCTGAGGGCAAGATCGGCGTTGTCGGGGAGCTGTGTCCGGTCCTGAAGCCCGGGGCCATCGACAGCAAGACCGATCGTGGCATCCACCAGCACGGTGCCATGTTTCATGTGATAGGGCTCCCGCAGGGCCTTCAGCAGAAACTCGGCCTTCTGGCGGGCATCTTGAAGCCCGTTCTCCGTGCGCAGCAGGACGAGGAACTCATCGCCGCCGAAACGGGCTGCAATGGCATTTTCCCAGAGCGAGACGATGCTGGTGAGCCGCTGACCGACGCCGTTCAGCAGGGCATCACCTGCGGCGTGGCCGAGCGTGTCATTGACGGTCTTGAAGCCGTCAAGGTCAATGGCGAGCACGGCAAGCGGGCGGCTGCTCTTGCGCTGCAGTTCAGCACGGAAAAAGTCCTGAAAGGCCAAGCGGTTCGGCAGGGAGGTAAGCTGATCGTGGCGGGCAACGAAGGCATGATCGGCTGCCGAACGCTCCGCCTGGGCCCGGGCGGCCACCAGCGTTCTGTTCTGCAGGAAAAGACTGGCCAAAAGCACCCCGCCGACAGCAAGAAGGGCATAGGTCAGCCAGTGCCCTGCCGTCATGGAGGTCTGAATTCGTTCCCGGATCTTGTCTGCCTCGACAAGGCTCAGGCTATAGGCTTCCCCGCCAATACGGTCGACAGCGGCCTTGACCGGAACCATACGGTCGATGATTTCGAGCTGTGCGCCGGGGTCTTCGATCCGGTCGAACAGCGGTTCAAGCGCCTCGAGGTCAGCTGCCAGCTGCTCGAACCGCGCGACCCGCTCGGCGGACAGCTCCAGAAACATCCGGAACTGTCCGGAGCTCCAGGTTTTCATGCGGCCGATCATGATCTGATAGTAGAGCTGCGCTTCGCTTGCGGCGGACTTCTCCCCCGTCGCTGCATAGCGCGCGACCAGCTCGCGCAGGGTCGAAACCTCCAGACGGCCGTTGAAGCCGGTCCAGGCAATGTCGTAGCGCTTGGCCTGAATGACGGCGCTCTGGTTGGCTGCTGTGATATAGGGCTGGATTAAGGCAGCAGCGGCCAGACAAATGAAGAGTAGAACAGTTATTCGCCGGAACCATATCGTCATGGCAACAGTCACCAGTAAGAGGGGAGGGCTTGTTACCTGATGGTGATCTGGCGGATCTGCCAGACCGCGCGCGAATAGTAGCTTTCCGTCTTGAGGTCAGGCCTGTCACTGAAAGGGAAGATCAGAAAAAGAGGGCCTTTGTCTGCCACGGGCATATGCTTGCCGTTCTGCCGTGTTGCCAGAAGGCCTTTCGCCTGAACAACGTCGTCAAACGGCATCTGGACGAAGTAGCTGTTGAGGGCCATCACCTCGACCGTGCCATCTTTCACGCCTGCATGGGCCATGAGCCTTGCAAAGGGAACACCTTCAAACGTTACCGGACCATCATGCCAGGGCGTAACCGTTGTCATGCTCTCCAGCCCCAAGGCCTCAATCTCATCCATTGTCATGGCGATGGGGCCTGAGGGGAGTTTTCCGTCAATCGTCAGTATAGTGGGGGCGCCGGAAGCTGTTGATGCCGCTGGAAAAAATGAGATGAGAAAAAGAACGCTGGCAAAAATGACAGTAAGGAGACGCATCGGAACTCTCCGCAATATGAATAAAATTAGAGTAGCCTTTTCCCATCCAAGACTGGGTAAAGGAAACCGGTAAAATTTTAGGCAATTATCCTTTTGTGACCTAACGTCAAAGGGTGCATTCCCAAAGGGGAAGCGCGTTCCCGGGGCTGCAGTGCTGGTAATAGGTCAATTCGCTAAGGAAATGGTAAAATTTGGCGCATTTGGATAAATTATACACGCATCACGAGAAATGCACCGCGCCAGCCGGGGGGCTGACGCGGCTGTCATGATCTCAGGTCTTTCAGGTGGATTCAGACCGGCACAGCTGCCTGCCGGAGCTGCATGCGCGTGCTGCGCGAAGCCCGGTTGCCGCCTTGATAGGTGTTGCGCTCTTCCGTCGGGGTGACGAGGAAGCGTTCCCGGTAGCATTTGGTGAAATGCGATGTGGAGGCAAAGCCGCAGGCAATGGCCACATCCAGCACGGCACGTGAGGTGCGCCGCAGAAGGTCACGGGCCGTCTCGAGGCGCAGTTTCAGATAGTATTGTCCCGGCGTGCAGTTGAAGTGGCGCCGGAACAGCCGCTCCAGCTGGCGGGGTGACAGGTTCACCGTCATCGCCAGTTGCTGGCAGGAGAGGGGATCCTCGATATGCATGTCCATGATGCGGATGGCTTCGAGGATCTTGGCATTGGAGATGCCGGTGCGTGCCTCGATGTCATGGCGCTGCGCGCTCTCGCCCGAGCGCATGTTCTGGTACAGAGCCACTTCCGCCACTTCATGCGCCAGTGCCGCCCCATGGCGGATTGCGATGAGCCGCAGCATCATGTCCAGTGAGGCCATGCCGCCGCCGCAGGTGATGCAGTTGCGGTCAATGGCGAAAATGTCGGAGGACACGTCTACGCCAGGAAATTCCTCGCGGAAGGAGCGCAGGTTTTCCCAGTGCAGCGTGCAGCGCCGCCCCTCCAGAAGGCCGTAGCGGGCCAGCAGATAGGCGCCGGTGCAGATGGCGCCGAAGGTGCGCCCGCGTGAATTCAGCTTCCGCAGCCGTGTGCCCAGTTCCTTGTCCAGCGGCAGCCGCTCCACATCGATGCCGCTGCACAGCAGGGTGATATCCGCATCCTCCAGTTCGCGGATGCTATGGTTCACGCTGATCTCACAGCCATTCGAGGCGGTGACCGCCGCTCCATCCAGGGAATAAGTGCGCCAGCGGTAAAACTCCCGCCCCAGAACCCGGTTGGCAAGGCGCAGCGGTTCAACGACGGAGGTGAAGGCAATCATCGAAAACCGGTCGAAGAGGACGAGGGCAATGGTCTGCCCATCGAGATCTGACCTGTGCGGCTGCGGACCGGAATTGGACATGGAACGCGGCACCCTTAACTCTGGAAGATTATGTATTTTCCGGTATGGAGCGCTATCATTGGTTTGCCTGTCAATGAAAATCTGAGAAATCGGAGGCTTGCGGAAACCGTTCCTAAAACGCCCGGGCGAATAGATTTTTTTTTATGCGGAAGGCGTTTTCCTGGGCGGTTGTTGCTTCATATCAAGGCGAAGAAAGTGGTAGGTGATACGCCACAATAGCTCGTGCCTTGCCGGTGAGGAGACGACTCTCTCTCATGTGCTTGTGCGGGCCGTTCCAATGGACTGGCCGTCGACGTGAAGTGTCGCGGCGTAACATGACTGGACCGCCATGAACGTTCTTGCCAAACCCGCCGACCTGGAAGCTGTCGCAGGCCCGAGCGCCTTCGTGCAGGAAGTGACGGAGGTCAAGCATTACACCGACCGCCTGTTCAAGTTCCGCACCACGCGGCCTGCCGCATTCCGTTTCCGCTCCGGCGAATTCGTGATGATCGGCCTGCTGATCGACGGCAAGCCGCTGTACCGGGCCTATTCCATCGCCAGCCCGTCCTGGGATGAGGAACTGGAGTTTTTCTCCATCAAGGTGCCGGATGGCCCGCTGACCCAGCATCTGCAGAAGATCCAGCCGGGCGACGCGCTGCTTCTGAAGAAGAAGCCGACCGGCACGCTGGTCAACGACGCCCTGACACCGGGCAAGCGCGTCTACATGTTCTCCACCGGCACCGGCATTGCGCCCTTCGCCAGCCTGATCCGTGATCCTGAAACCTACGAGAAGTTCGATCAGGTCATCCTGACCCACACCTGCCGTGAAGTCGCAGAACTGCGCTATGGCGAGGAACTGGTCGAGGCAACCAAGAACGATCCGCTGATCGGTGAACTCGCCAGCGAAAAACTGGTGCATTACACCTCGGTCACCCGTGAGGACTTCCCGCGTCAGGGCCGCATCACCGATCTGATCGAGAGCGGCAAGCTCTTCACAGATCTCGGTGTTCCGCCGCTGGACCCGGCCATCGACCGCGGCATGATCTGCGGCTCCATGGAAATGCTGCGCGACACCAAGGCCCTGCTCGAAAAGGCCGGCCTCAACGAAGGCGCCAACAACAAGCCCGGCGAATTCGTCGTGGAACGGGCGTTTGTGGGCTGAGATCAGATCCTGACGAGCTTGGCTCAACGGGACCTGGTCGAGCCTATGCGGCGTGATGCGCCAGCATCGAAAGCCTTGGTATGATACTCCGGTCTGAAAGTACGTCCGGCCCGGTCAGGGCCGGACGAAGAAGGCGGGTACGCGGTAGTTTGGCAGTTTCTGCAAGCTGAGACTCGCAGCTGCGCCTCCCGCTGCTCTCAGGAACTCATCCACCGCATTGGTTGCTCCCGCAACAGCGTTATAGTCATCCACGACGACGAGCCCGCCCGGCACGACCCGCTCAAACAGCTGTTCCAGCGCAAAACGCGTGGGTTCGCCCACATCCATGTCGAGATGCAGCAGGGATATGCGAAGCTGCGGATTGCGGGCCAGGTAGTCCGGCAGGGTCTGGAACACGTTGCCTTCCACCAGATCCACATTGCCGATCCGCTTTGCCTCCAGAATGGCGGCCATTTCGGCTTTTGACAGTCCCTTGCCTGCTTCTGTCTCGAACTTCTCGATGAACTTGTGATCCGATGGATCAGACAGCCCCTCCGCCGGAAAGTCTCCGAAGGCGTCGAAGCCGATGATGCGGCGTGAAGCCTCGGTTTCGAGCAAGGCGCGGAACTGGGCGAAGCGGATCAGGGACAGGCCCTTGAAGACGCCGAGTTCCAGCACATCTCCTGGAAGGCCTGTGATCCTCTGGTAGAGCTCGTAATGAGCCAGCATCTTGTTGAGGCGGCTTGGATCGGAGAACCAGTAGAAGCCGTTCTCGTAGTCCCAGACCTTGCCGGGCGACAGGCCCTGAATGCTGTCCGTGCCCTGTGTCATCTGCCTTCTCCCCTAGCATGTGCGGGTGACCGGTACGGCCGCGTGCGTCTGACGCCAGAATCGTCAGATGCCCAAAGAGATTACGTCGAGCCTGCCGGTTTTCTCTATGTTTTTCCCTGTATGTCCGGGTGGAGCCCGCCTAAGCTATCTTATGCCGTAGTGGAAGAGGCTGAAGTGATTCCACCGCTTCGGCAGCGGGCGAGACCGGAAAGGTGCGGCAATGGCGGTTTGGGACAGGTTTTCTATCGTGCCCGCGGCCTTTGCCATGCGCGAGCAGCCGCAAGAGATTGACCCGCGCTCTGTGCCGGAAGGTATCAGCCATGCGGACGACTGGATCATCTTTCGCGGCGGCGGTGAGATCCGTGTCTATGACCGGATCTGCGACCATAATGGCGGGCGCCTGATCTTCAACAACGGCCGTGTCTCCTGCCCCATGCACGGCTGGGAACTGGATGCTGCGACCGGGCGCTACAAAAATGTGGAATGCACCAAGGTGCCTCTGGTGGTGGCTGTGGATGATCCTGCGTCAGCAGCACCGGTGCGTTTTGCCCTGAAGTCCATGTCGCGCTCGCTGGCAGGATATTCAAAGCCGCTGCCGGTTGAGATTGAGTTTCTCAACCACGCCTGCCTCATCATCCGTACAGAGGGCTTGAGCTTTGCGACGGATCCCTGGCTGCTGGGGCCTGCTTTCTGCAATGGCTGGTGGCTGGCATTGCCATCGCCTGCCGGTGCATTTGAGAAGATCAACGCCTGTGATTTTCTTTATATCTCTCACAATCACCCGGACCATCTTCACCGGGAAACTCTGGAGCGCGTGCGCAAGGACATGCCCATCCTGACACCGGCCTTCGACAGCGGGTCGACAGCCCGCTATCTGGAGGATCTGGGCTTTGTCAGCATTCTGGCTGCCCCTTTTGATGCCGCCTTGCGCGACGATGCGGCAGAAATCTCCCTTTCGGTGCTGAAAAGCGGAGACTTCCGTGATGACAGCGGCCTACTGGTGGAAATTGGCGGTTTCAGTGCCTTGCTGGCGGTGGATGCCAACTTCATCGACTTTTACCGCTTCCCCGAGGGGCTGACCGTCTTTGCCTCGTCCTTTGCCAGCGGGGCGAGCGGCTTTCCCCTCTGCTTCGACAATTATGATGAGCGCGAACGTCAGCAGATCATCATCCGCAATCGCAACACGGTCAGATATCTGGCGTCTCGGATCCTTGAGAAGGCGGCTCCGGCTGCCTTTCTCCCTTACGCTGGGTTCTTCTCGGAAGCCGCGCCGCGGGACAGTTACATCAAGGAGCATAACCGGAAAAACGCGGTTTCTGACTACAGCGCCATCTGTGAGGATCTGGGGGTCCGGCTGCTGGATGTGACCATGGACACGCGTTTTCTGTTCGAGGGACGGGATTTCAGGACAAGCCTGCCCCGAAGTGGGACCGTTCTGGATCAGGCACCAATGGAGGCCTATCTGGCTGCGCCGCCGCCGGGCGGATCTGCGCTCGATCCGGCTGAAGTTGCCACTTATTTCCTCGGCTCAGGCTATGCCAAGCCCCTTAACCTTCTCGTTCGCCTGACGGATGATGCGTTTGAGGAAGGGGAGGAGGCCTTTTTTTGCCGTTTCGACGAAAAAGGTCCGGGAAGCGTTACGCCGCTCAACCGCGCTGACTATGAAGCATATCTTCTCAGCCTGGACCGGTTTTTGTCGCTGCGTATCCGCCGTAACGAGTTCATCCGGGTCATCCGGCTTGGACTGCCCTGGGAAGATCTGTCGATCGGTTTCCAGTGCCGGGTGAAGCGCCAGCCCAATATCTACCACTCAGACTTCTGGTATCATTTTTCGAATGTCTACGTGAACGACAAGGTCAAGCGCGCTTCGCTCGCGTGCGACGCCTGTATCAATATTCAACATGAATTCGTGGTGTGAGACGCATGCAACAGGACACGAGACGTAATGAATGGAACGCCGCCTATGACCGTGGCGGCAACTTTCTTTTCTATCCCAATGAGGAAGTGATCCGTTTTTTTGCCCGTCACGTGGCCAAGCGTACCGGTCTGGATACGGTGCAATACATGGAGGGCTTTGGCCCCGCTTCCCGCATTCTGGACTTCGGCTGCGGCCTTGGCCGTCATGTCGGCCTTGCGCTGGACCTCGGGCTGGATGGCCGGGGCATTGATCTGTCTGACAGGGCTATTGCGGCTGGCCGTAGCTGGCTTTCAGCTGCCGGCTGCGGGGATGCAGAAGAGCGTCTGATTTGCGGCGACGGGCGTAGTTTGCCATTCGAGGATGGCTTTTTTGATGCGGCTGTCTCCCATGCGGTTCTTGATTCCATGCCCTTCGAGCATGCCAGAGCGGCCATGGAGGAAATTGCAAGGGTGATGAAGCCCGGCGCCCTGTTCTATCTTGATCTGATCAGCCCGGAAGACAGCGAGCTGCGGAAGCCGGGGTTTACCGGAGAGTTGACCGTCTCCAAAGACCATGAGTTTGGCACGGTCCAGAGCTACTTCGATCCAGACAAGATTTCACGGCTGCTTGAGGGGCAGTTCCAATTGCAGGAGCTGGTGCTGGTCCGGCGCACGGTGTTGACCGTCTCGGCGCACGCTTCCCGGTATCACGCGGTGGCGCAACGCATCACGTCTTGAAAAAAGCAGAAGCTGGTCAGGAGCATCAGCTATCCCGCGCTGTAGAAGTGCTTCTGCAGCGGGGCATCCCAGAAGCCGGCACCATTCAGGATCTCAACAAAACGGGCCGCCGAGTTGCCCTGCCCGAAGCTGCGGTCGGAGGCGAAGCGCTGGCCCCATCTGTTGGTCAGGAAATCCGCGATGGCCTCGCGGTCGAAGGCTGAGGCTTCCGTGATGGTTGGCGCCACGGATCTGTTGAGCTGCCGGGTGCCGAGATTGAGGCTGGGAATGCCTAGGAACGGGGCTTCACGCACACCGGCACTGGAGTTGCCGATGATGGCAGCCGCGTTCTTCATCAGCTCGGAAAAATAGGCAAAGCGCATGTTCGGCAGATGCCGGAAGCGCCCCGGATCCAGCCTCTCGATCTCAGCAAAGATATCCTCTGAGCCGGGATCATTGTTCGGGGAGATGACGATGAAATTGCGGCCGCTCGCGGAGAGGGCAGAGAACAGGCTCTGCGCCTGTGCGCCGATCGTGTCCCGCTCCGATGTCACCGGATGAAACACCGCGATCCCGTAATCCTTGAAGGGAATAGCATAGCGGCGGCGTACCTCGTTCAGAGTGACGCCGGAGGACCCGCCGTGAAAGTCCAGCTCCGGCGAGCCGATGTTGAAGACCGTGCCAGGCTCCTCACCAAGCGTCAGAACGCGCGCTCTTGCGGCCTCCGAGCTGACGAAATGATAGGTGCAGAGCTTAGTGTTGCAATGCCGGTAGACCTCGTCAATCGTCCCGGACACCTCACCGCCTTCGATATGGGCACAGCGGATGTAATTGGTCGCGCAGACCAGCGCTCCGGCAAGGGCTTCGATCCGGTCGCCATGCACGATGGTCAGGTCCGGCCTGTTCTCATGAACCCAGTCCGAAAGACCGAGGATCGTCTTGGACAGGATGATGTCCTGCGGATCGCCCAGCCGCTGGTTGATGAATTCGTGCTTGACCACGCCCGGTAGCCGCTGCACCTCGTTGCGGGTGAGGCCGTATTTTTCCAGCATATGCATGCCGGTGACGAAGAAAGTCACCTCGTGGCCGGCATCTCGTGCGGCGATGGCGAGCGGCTCCAGCTTGCCGAAGTCGGCCCGGGTGCCGGTCAGAAACAGGAGCCTGCGTGTTGTCATTGGCGGGGCTCCAGATCGCTCCAGCGCAGTTGCTGATTGCGCTTGACCGCAAGCTTCAGCTTGCGGCCAACGACATCGTCAAACTGCGAGACGGGGATCTCGCCATTGCCCGGCCGCCGCGCCCAGATATCGGCTTCGGTGATCTCATGACCTTCCGGCAGATCCCGGTCTGCCACAACGGATCCGCGGGCGAAGCGGTAGACATCTTCCTCCGGCGCCGTGCGCTTCTTCTCGTTGTGAAGCGCGATGTGGATCTCCCGGGAGCGCTCGATCAGAAACCGCAGTTCGGACGGGTCCATGGAACAGGAAATATCCGGACCCTTGCGGTAGCGCGTGTCGGTGAAATGCCGCTCCAGAATACAGGCACCCAGCGCCACGGACGCCAGCGCCATCTCCGGGCCGATGCTGTGATCGGAGAAGCCGACAACTGCATTGGGAAATGCCGCCTTCAGATCCGTCACCCCCCTGAGGGAAACGATCTCGGGCGGGGAGGGATAGAGGTTCGTGCATTCCAGCAGGGCATAGCCAATGCCGGCCTTGTCGAGGATCTCGACCGAGGGGCGGATGCTCTCCAGCGTCTGCATGCCCGTGCTCATGATCACCGGCTTGCCGAAACCGGCAATGTGCCGGATCAGCGGCAGATGATCGCATTCACCGCTGCCGATCTTGAAGCCGGGCACATCGATGGAGTTGAGGAAATCGGCGGCCGCGCGGGAAAAGGGCGTGGAGATGTAGATGAGGCCGAGGCTTTCGGTATAGGCCTTCAGCTCTTTCTCCGCCTCCAGCGGGAGGGCGCAGCGGCGCATCACCTCGAAGATCGAGACATCGGCATTGGGCGGAAAAATCTCCCTGGCCTCATCCGTCATCTCGTCCTCGACGATATGCGTCTGGTGCTTGATCATCTCGCAGCCGCTCTGGGCTGCAGCGCGCACCATCGCCTTGGCAACATCAAGGCTGCCGCCATGATTGATACCGATCTCGGCAATCACCAGCGGGGGATGCGCGGGACCAATGTCTCTGTGAGCGATTTTCACGTCAGTTATCCCTTCGCCATCAGATCTGCGCAGCGCTGAAAATCTTCAGCCGTATCAATGTCCTGAGCCTCGTCCGCGGTAACCGGCAGCACGCGGATCGATGCAGCGGAAAAGTTGCCATCTGCGATGAACTGCGCCGCATCAAAAACATAGAGAACGCCATTCGGCCTAATCAGGGCCGGCAAGTCCTGCCGGTTCGCAAAGCAGAAATCTGGAGAAACCAGCGGCACGAACCGGTCTCCCTCCGCAAAACCCCACTTCAGCACGGCGGAATCTGCCGGAGATACGCTCATGACCATGCTGGCGTCCCCTTGCCGGAACAGGCCGATGCCCTTGCGCACGGTCTCGGCCTTGCGCAGCGGCGACGTGGGCTGCAACAACACGGCAAGACCTGAAGTGACGCCTGCGCTGGGTAAGAGGTCGCGCAGAACCTCCGCCATCGTCGTGCTGTCCGTTGCCAGTTCCGGCGGGCGCCGGATGCATTCCACCTGCGGGGGCAGGTCATGAGTGAAGATCTCACCGATATCGGTGCTGATGATCACACGGTCGATTCCGGCGGCGAGCGCAGCATCGATGCTATGCCGGTACAGCGGCTTGCCGGCCAGCGGCCGTATGTTCTTGCCCGGCAGTCCCTTTGACCCGGCCCTTGCAGGAATGATGGCGGTGACTTGCGTGGGCGCTGCCATGATGCCTCACAGCTGCAGGCGCTTCATGCGCTCTTCGGGAGAGAATTCTGTCTTCCATGCTTCCAGCCGCGAAACCAGGCCAGGGATCAGCTCAATGACAGGCTGGCCAGGCTTCAGTTTCGTGTAGGTTGTTCTGGGGAACCAGGGTGTCTGCTCCTGCCCAAACATGTAATGACTGATATCGTCGCCGAAGGTCCAGCAGGGCATGCCATAGCAGCCGGCAATGTCTGACACGCTTGTGTTTGCCGTTATGACAAGATCACAGCATGAGGCAAGTGCAGCAGCATCCTCGATGTTGTTCATCTGATCAATGTCGGCAAAGTGAATAAGATTTGCGCCACGCCCTTCCTGAAGATAAGTAACTTCCCGGTCGATGCAGGAATATTGCAGATTGACGAAGACGATATCTTTCGTCTCGACAACCGGTGCAAAATCCATCACCGAAAGGTAGTTTTTCGCACGGGCAGGGGCCAGCTTGCTGGAGCGCCATGAGACACCGACAACCGGCTTCTTGTCGGCGTCAGGAATCCGGCGGTAAAGTTCACGGGCGCGCCCAGTGTTGATCTTGAACACGGGATGCCGTGTTTTCTTGAAAGACTCCAGATCATTGCGGATATAGCGCGGAAGATCTGCCGAGGAGATCTGGCAGTCATAGTCATCGGTGGTGGCCATCAGGGTGATGGATTCAAACGTCGGTGTGCGTGTCAGGGCATCCGGGAAACTATGCTCGAAAGGTGCGACCAGTTTCTTCGGCACCTCGATGATCACCTTGTCCGCCATCTCCATGATGTCGGCAATCAGCGTGCCGGAGCGAAGGCAGTCGCCAACCCCCTGATCATTCCAGATCATGATCGTCTTGCCGGTCAGATCAGACCCATCCCATTGGGGCTTCCGGAACTTGCGGTTGAGGCAGGATGTGATTTCCGCCTTGAAGCGGGCACCATAGTGCTTCCAGCCCTCTGCAATGTTGCCCGCTCCCAGATAGGCTAGGGCGAGATTCCACTCCGCAACCGGAAGGTCGCCATTCGCCAGTTCGATGCCCTTCCGCAGGACCCTTATCGCGTCCGTGGACCGGTTCATGCTCTGCAGAATGACACCCAGGGTGACATGCCTTGCAACATCCTGCGGTTTCGCTGCCATGGCAGCTTCTGCAAAGGGCAGGGCATCCGATGCTTCGCCGATCCGGAACAGCAGCCGTGCCATTTCATGCTGGAGATCATCGTCCCCGGGGAAGAGTTGAAGAGCAAGCCTCAGTTCCTCGCCTGACTTGTCATACTGCTCTGCTTCAAGTCTTGAGCGGGCCCGCTGGACCCATATGTCGGAATTGCTGGGATCGATCTGGATGGCCTTGTCGAAGAACTCAACGGCCTGATGGAACTTCTTCTGATCCCGCAACAGAACGCCATAGTTGCGGTAGGCATCTCCGTAGCCTGGATGATCCGCGACAATCTGCTTGAAGATTTCCTCTGCCTCAGTCTCCCGGTCCAGTTTGGTCATGGCCACGGCACGCAGGCTTTGCGCTTCGGCAAGCCTGGGATCCAGCGCCACGGCCCGTTCGGCTGCGGCCAGCACATCGGCATGGTTCTCTTCATCAAGGTCAGAGAGCGCGCGTGCCAGATTGGCATGATAGGGGGCGCGGTCCGGGGCGAGGGAAATGGCCTTGCGGATGAACTCCACTGCCCGCTTGGGGAAGCCCAGCTGCCGGTAGCAGACACCCAGAAGGTGGTTAGCATCCGGAGACGAAGGGTTCTTCTTCAGGACGGTTTTGTAAAGCCGCTGCGCTTTCTCGACTTCACCGGCCTGCTGCAGGGCCACGGCCTTGCGCATTGTGTCGAGTGTCGTGGTGGCGGCATTTGCCGGCTTGAAGCTCATTCGTCCATCCGCTGACTTCGGAGAATCACTCCGCAAAGTCTAGCAAGAAAAGCTCGGAAATGGGTGAGCTGTCCGCATTCGCCTGTTCTGCCGCTGATTTGCCCCTGGAAAGAGTGCAGTGGCCAATGCTTGACGCAAACAGGCAGGCCCAGGGGGCCTGCCTGTGGATTTTCAAGAGAAGTCTTCAGGCCGCCTTGCTGGCCGCAGCTGCAATCTTCTGCAGGTTCTCGAAGAAGTGGCGCACATCATCCCCGATCTGCGCCGAGCAGCTCTTGAGGCCATCGGCCGCCACCTGGAAATCTGCGGCGGCGGTGCCTGTCTGGGCAATGGCGCCGGCCACACGGTCAACGTTGCCGGCCAGAGACTGGGAGCCGGAGGCTGCGCTCTGGATGTTCGACGAAATCTCGCGCGTTGCCGCACCCTGCTGCTCCACCGCAGCGGCGATGGTGGCCGTCATGTTGTCGACTTCCTTCACCGTGTCGGAAATCGCATTGATCGACTTCACGGCGTTCTGGGTGGCCGACTGGATGGCGGAGATCTGGGACGAAATCTCTTCCGTCGCCTTGGAGGTCTGGTTCGCCAGTTCCTTCACTTCGGCTGCCACGACCGCAAATCCGCGTCCGGCTTCGCCGGCGCGGGCGGCCTCGATGGTCGCGTTGAGGGCGAGGAGATTGGTCTGCTCTGCAATGGCCTGAATGAGGCTGATGACGTCACCGATCTTCTGGGCCGAATCGGACAGGCGCCCGACTTCGGCAGAGGTCCGGTTCGTCTCGCCATTCGCCCGGCGCGCCACATCCGAGGCGCCGGTGACCTGGCGTGAAATCTCGGCGATGGAACTGGACAGTTCTTCCGTCGCTGCGGCGATCGTCTGGATATTGCTGGTTGTCTGGACAGAGGAATGTGCAGCTTCAGAGGCCTCTGCGTTCGCAGAAACGGACATGTCAGACAGGGACATGGCCTGACGGGTCACCTTTTCAGCGCTGTTGCTCACCTCCGCCATGGTGGCGTCCACCTTGACCTTGAAAGTGTCGATGGCGTGGCTGATCTGCCGTTCCTGTTCCTGTTGCAGCTCCATCAGAACGTTCTGATAGGTCGAAATGGCAAGATCCAGGTCGAACAGCACTGCCTTGTTGAGTGCCTGCACGGCGGTCAGTGCCCTGCGCTGAGAGAAACGGTGCTTCTTCAGGACGATGCTGACCAACTCGTTCAGGACATACTGATAGCCTGCGATATACCACTTCGGCTCCAGTCCGATGCGGACATGGGCCCGGCCAATGCGGTCTATGCTCTCGAAATAATCCCGGTCAAACCGGCCGGAGAACAGCTTGGCCCAGTGACCGCCTTGGGCCTTCTTGAGCATGTCCTCGCGATTTCCGACAAGAGCCGCCATCTTCGGCTGTGACTTGAGATGGGAATAGAAGCCGTCAAGCACGGCCGGCAGTGCCTTCTGGACGAAAGGCCAGAGTTCCGTAAGGGTCGACTTCGTCTCCGCGTTAATCCTTGCGAAGCTCAGACGGCCCCTCATTTCCTCGTCACTGTACAACATGATGCATCCTCGGTTGAGATGCTGTCACGGTAGAGCGAGTCTCTTGAAGGAACCGTTAACTCAAATGGAAAGGGCAAGTTTGATTTATGATGAAATCTGGCTTGGATTAAATAAACCGATTAAAAGTGCATGTAAGGAAAAGTGACGATAAGTCGCAAGGAAAGTCCGCCACCTCTTGAGAGAGTAAATTTCAACTAGCCGGGTATTTTGGTGTGAAAAAAACTATCTCAACTCTTTAGTGCGGATCTGAATAAAGAAGGGGAGAATGGTGGGCGATGCAGGGATTGAACCTGCGACCTTTCCGGTGTGAACGGAACGCTCTCCCGCTGAGCTAATCGCCCGCCGCTGTGCAGCGTGGGACGGCTTCTATGACATTCTGCGGGGCAGCGCAAGAGGGGATGGACCAAGAATTTCGGCGTTATGAACAGCCCGGTTGCGGGGGGCTGGCGGCTGCTCCCAGCGTTTCCAGCGCAGGCAACAGATCCCGGAAAGAGGAGATGACCCGGTCGGGGCAGAGATCTGCAACCGGCACGCTGGCATAGCCGAAATCGACGGCAATGACCGGGATCTGGGTGGCCCTGGCCGCAGCAATATCGGTCGCCGTATCGCCGATCATGATTGCCTTGCACGGCTCTCCGCCGGCCCGCCGTATGGCGCCGAGCACCGGCAGGGAGTCCGGCTTGGGCCGTGGATATGTGTTGCCGCCTACGATGGAGCCGAAGAGGCGGGTCAGCGACAGCTCGTCGAGGAGCTTGCGAGCCAGATACTCCGGCTTGTTGGTGCAGATTGCCAGCCTCCAGCCTCCGCCGGCGAGCTTCTCCAGTGTTTCGGGGACACCTTCATAGGGCCGGCTGAACGCGGCGATATTGGCCTCATAATAGTCCAGAAAAACAGCCCGCATGGCGTCCAGCGGCGCTTCAGCTGGGTCGGCGCCGTGAAACATGAGACCGAGGCGGATCAGGGCAGCGGCACCATTGCCGGCTTGTGGCCGGGCCAGTTCCAGCGGAACTGGTCCGTATCCTGCGTCTGCGAGCGCTGCATTGAGGGCAGCTGCCAGATCTTCCGCCGTATCGGCCAGTGTTCCATCCAGGTCAAATACGAGCGTGGCCAAGCAAGGGCCTCCCTGTCACATGCCGCAGCTGATTCTCTGCCCATTCTGCAACTTGCAGCGGGCAGATGGGTGCTGTCAAAGCTTGTAAGCTGTCCTGAATCCGCCCCAGTGGATACCGCACACCGTGATGGGGGCGTCGACTTCCTGCAACCATACGACGTTACCATTTCCCATATCACGGGCATAAGACTGTACAAGTACGGGTCTCGTGTTCCGTGCGGCGCTCAGGCCCGCCCTGTCGTCAAAAATGCGCTTGTTCCGGCAGTTTGCCGCATTCCAGACCGGATCATCCGGCCGCTGCGGATGTGAATAGGCTTTGTTATGCACCGGCAGATAGCCATTACGGTCAATCGCCACGCAAAATATCATCGCGGTATCTTGCGCCAGGATGACGTCCTGGATCTGCGGCAGGATCTGTTCCAGCTGTGCCAGCGCGCGGTTGCTGTACTGAACCGGATTGGTGCCTTGTATGATTTTGTAATCGGTATCGAACAAGGCGTCCCGCGTGAGGCGGCCGGTCTCGATGAGCTTGTGCATCGCCTCGCTGATTCTGGCAGCTCCCTCCTGGGCCCGGCGGACGGAGGTGGCATTCTTTGTCTGAATGCCATGGATGAGCTTGTCGAGGGCCGCGCCCGTCATGTCGTCCATACGGGAGAAATGGCAATGCAGGCCATTGTCACTTCTGTTGACGATCCGCAGATCAATCTGGCCAACGCCGTCAAGCGAAAGGCGGGCACTGGCGGGGGCTGTAATCTGCGCATCGCTGCCCGGCTTAAGCAGGACGCCGGCATGTGAAATGTCGCGCGCTTCGACGGCGGCGGTTTGTCCTGCCAGGGCAAGTGTTCCGTTGATCCGGCAGGGCAGGCGGTCTTCGACCCGGCGGTCGCCGGCCGGGCTCTGGCGCAGCATCATCGTGAAGCGTGGCCCGAGCGCCGAAACCGAAGCGGCCATTTTACCCACGGCGCCGTGGACGCTGGTTCCGCTTTCTTCGGCGCGGGAGACAGAATTGTTGATGGTGCTGATACGCTTGCCCACTTCGTCGATGAAGGCAGCGGTCTGGTTGGCCCTCTGGCTGATATCAGAGGTGGTTGCCACCTGTTCGCGGATCGCATTCTCAACTTCTGCAAAACTTGGGCGCAGTTCGGCGACGGCATCAATGATGCGGCTGACCGACGTGGTGCTCAGATCCGCCGAAGCCTGAAGCCGTTCGATCTTGCTGACGATTTCTTCCGTGGCCTTTTGTGTTTCCACCGAAAGCGCCTTCACTTCGCTGGCAACAACCGCAAACCCCCGTCCGGCGTCCCCGGCGCGGGCCGCTTCAATGGTGGCATTCAGCGCCAGAAGGTTGGTCTGCTTGGCAATGCCTGAAATCAGCCGGACAACATTGGCAATGTCCAAGATCGCCGCCGTCAGTTCCAGAACCCCGGAATTGGCCTCGGTCGCAGCGCCGGTGGCGTCCTGTGCCAGCTGGCCTGAACGTTCGACCAGCGCTCCAATCTGCCCGCTGGAGCCGGCCAGTTCCTCGATAGAGGCCGCAAGCTCGGACATCGTGCCTGTGGCCTGTCCAGCCTCCGACTGCAGGTTGAGGGCGTCCATTCGAATCTCTTTCAGCGTATCTTGCTGCGAAGAAAGAAGATTTCGAAGATCATCCGTCTCTGCGGATACCTGTGCAGTCGCTCTGCGCAGGTCCGTTTCTATCATGTCGATCGCGTTCCCGATCCGGCGGGCCGCGTCTTCCCGCTCTTCTTGCGTATCTTTCAGTGTGTCGACTTGCGTCTTCTGCGCAAATTCATCCGAAGCCTCAGGCTTGGGAGGCTTTGAAAAGAGCGAGGAACTGAAGTTCGGGCGCATTTTATTTTCCTAGACATGCCGAATATCGAACGTTCTCAACGTCAGCTGAACGGCAGGTTAATTTTCAATGCTGCCTTGCAACTATTCTCAACCGCGCAGGCCGCGCACGTGAGACTTCGCCTTTGCCCTGAACTTGCCGGCATGCTAATCAGCCCCAACACATGCGGCTTCGGCATGGGGTGCTGCAAGGCATGCCTCCTCCTGCCGCCGCCCATGGGTCTTTCAACGATTGCCGGAAGGGACAGGATGAGCGACGATTTCAAGCGCCAGGCCGCCGAGCGGGCTATGGAAGAAATCCGTGACGGCATGAAGGTCGGCATTGGCACCGGTTCGACCGCTGAGCATTTCGTCCGTGCTCTTGGCCGGGCTGTCCGTGCCGGGCTCAAGGTGACTGGCGTGCCGACATCGGAGCGCACCGCTGCCCTGGCCCGCGAGGAGGGTATCCCGCTCTCCACGCTTGAAGACATGCCCGTGCTCGACGTGACCGTTGACGGCGCAGATGAGATCGATCCGGACATGGCGCTCATCAAGGGCGGTGGCGGCGCTTTGCTGCGTGAGAAAATCGTGGCGGCTGCCTCCGGCAAGATGGTCGTGATCGCCGACAGCGGCAAGCTGGTGCAGCGTCTTGGCAAGTTCCCGCTTCCGGTCGAAGTCGTGCCCTTTGGCCTTGGCGCCACCCGCATTGCTGTGCGCGCCGTTCTTGATAGTCATGGACTGACTGGCGAAGTCTCGCTGCGCGGCGGTGAGGACCATCCTTTTGTCACAGATGGTGGTCACTACATCCTGGATGCCTCGCTTGGAGCCATTCCGGATGCTGCAAAATTGGCCGCTGACCTGAACCTGATACCCGGTGTCGTCGAGACGGGCCTGTTCATCGGGCTGGCGGCCAAGGCCTATGTGGCCGGGCCGCAGGGTGTGGACGTCATAATGAAAGATTGAAGCGCTGGCCGCGGCATCTGCCGCAGCCGGGCACAGACAATGCACGCTGGAGTTTGCAAATGAATCTGAAAGCCCTCTTTTCCGCAGGGGTTGTGGTTGCCGGTCTCGCCTTTGCGCCGTCTGCCATGGCGCAGGACCTGACCGAAAGCCATCTTGCAGCCGCACGCCGCGCAGTGATTGCCACGGACGCCCTCTCTGCGTTTGACGCCATCATTCCGGAACTGGCTGAACGGACCACAGGCATTTTCATTCAGGCCGACCCGTCCCTGACCGGTGTGCTCGATGAAGTGGTGACCGAAGTCGCGCTCAAGATGACCGAAGAGCGTCCCGAACTGAACAGGATGGTCTTCGAAGTCTGGGCCCGCCGCCTGACCGAAGAAGAGCTGACCGAGATTGCAAACTTCTACGAGAGCCCCACGGGCAAGAAGCTGACCGAGCTGTCGCCGGAAATCAGTGCGCTGTCGATTGGCGCCGCGCGCCAGTGGCAGGACAAGCTGTCTCAGGAAATGGTCGTGCAGGTGCGCGGCGAGCTTGAGAAGCGTGGCCTGATCAAGCCGTAAGCGGCTCCGGCTTACCAGCGGCCCCGGAGACGGGGCCGTTTGTTTTTGGATGTGACCTGAAGGATCTCACAGGATGAGCGAGTTCAACTACGATCTGTTCGTCATTGGCGGCGGCTCCGGCGGTGTGCGGGCTGCACGGATCGCTGCCACCCACGGTGCGCGCGTCGCGATCGCCGAGGAATACAGGTACGGCGGAACGTGTGTCATCCGGGGCTGTGTGCCGAAGAAGCTGTTCGTTTACGCCTCCAAGTTCTCCGAGGAGTTCGAGGACGCCGCCGGCTTTGGCTGGACGGTCGGCGAGCGCAGCTTCTCCTGGCAGACCCTGATCGAAGCCAAGGACAAGGAAATCACGCGGCTGGAAGGCATCTACCGGCGCAACCTTGACCGGACCGGCGTCGAGCTGTTTGACAGCCGCGCCGTCATCGAGGGCCCCAACAGCGTCCGCCTGCTGTCAACCGGCCAGATCGTGACGGCCCGTTACATCCTGATCGCAACGGGCGGCACGCCGAATGTCGATTCCTCGCTGCCCGGCTGCGAGCATGTGATCACCTCCAACGAGGCCTTCCATCTGGCCGAAATGCCGAGGCAGGTGATTGTCGCCGGCGGCGGCTACATCGCCGTGGAATTCGCCGGCATCTTCAACGGCCTCGGCGCCGAGACGACACTCATCTACCGCGGCGAGGAAATCCTGCGCGGCTTTGACAATGATCTGCGCAAGGCCGTGCATGAAGAGATGGAGAAGAAGGGCATCAAGATCATCTGTGGCGACACGTTCTCCGCAATCGAAAAGGATGCAGACGGCAAGCTGACGGGCCACACCAAGGGTGGCAAGGCGCTGCCCGCCGATCAGATCCTCTTTGCCATCGGCCGCCGCCCGAACATTGCGGGCCTCGGCCTCGAGAAGGCTGGTGTCGAAGTGGGTGAGGACGGTGCCATCCGGGTGGATGAAACGTCCCGCACCTCCGTTCCTTCGATCTATGCCGTGGGCGACGTCACCAACCGGGCCAATCTCACCCCGGTGGCCATCCGCGAAGGCCATGCCTTTGCCGACACCATCTTTGGCGGCAAGCCCTGGACGGTGGATCACAGCCTCATCGCAACGGCCGTCTTCTCCCAGCCGGAGCTGGGAACGGTTGGCCTCACTCAGGAAGAGGCGCTGAAGCGGACGCCGAACCTCGACATCTACAAGACCAGCTTCCGTCCCATGAAGCACACCCTTTCGGGCCGGGACGAGAAGATGGTGATGAAGCTGATCGTCGATGCGGACACGGACAAGGTCCTGGGCGTCCATATTCTGGGGCCCGACGCTGGCGAATTGGCGCAGGTGCTTGGAATTACGCTGCAGATGGGCGCAACCAAGGCCGACTTTGACCGGACGGTCGCCGTTCATCCCACCGCCGCCGAGGAGCTTGTGACCATGCGCGAGCCCACGGAACGCCTGCGCGGCTGAAGTCCGCAGACAGGGCGTGAAACAGGAAAGGGCCACCCGTTCCGGATGCGCATGTTGCATCGGGAACGGGTGGCCCTTTCCTTGAGTCTTCGAGGCGTGATGTGCCGCCGGTAAAAGTCGCCTTATTCTTGTCGGCTCAGTGTCCGCGGCCTTTCGGAACCTGCTTGATCACGGTGCCGCCGTCACTGATGGCGAGCGAAGGCCTTGCCGGAACGGCTGCCGGTATCGTGCCTGTGACAGCTTCCTTATCCGGCATTGGGCCCTCTCCACGCGGCAGGCTTGCTGCAAAGACAAGTGTGCCGTCCCGTGCGGACTTGGCAGCGTAAAGCGCAGCATCTGCAGCAGCAAGCAGGGCTTCATCCGTGCTGCCGTCAATGGGGGCGATGGCAATGCCGAGGCTGACGCCGAGTTCTGCATGGATGCCATTGGGCATCGGAATCTCTTCGTCCAGCGCGGCCATGATCCGGCGACCAAGATCGGCCAGCCGGTCGATATCCGCAAACTCGATCACCACGATCACGAACTCGTCGCCGCCCATGCGTCCGGCAACGCCCGCGCTGCCAACTTCCGCTTCAATCCTGCGGGCCACGGTCGCGAGAACTTCATCACCCGCTGCATGGCCATAGGTGTCGTTGATCTGCTTGAACCGGTCCAGATCACAGCCGATCAGCGCGAAGGGTTTGTCTGGCAGGCCCGAAATGGCATTTGCAAGAATGGCACTGATCTGCCGGCGGTTGGCGAGCCCAGTGAGCTGATCATGGTCGGCCAGATAGGCAAACTCCTGTTCCCGCTGTTCCAGCGAACGGGTGAGGGTTCCCACCTTGCGCGATACGGCGAAGGCAGAACCGGCCAGCATGGCCCAAAGCAGCAGGATGGTCGGCAGGATCATGCGCCAGACATGCTCGCCCGGCGTTTCGCTGGTCCATTGAAAATGGCCAATGATCTCGCCATCCGGTGATGTGATGGGCCAGCTTGTGCTGCCCGCCGGCGGCGTCTCTCCCGGCACAAACTTCATGTCGCGGAAGGCCAGCTGCGAATTGATGTCGGCGGTGAAGCCCTCGTCGATCAGGCGGGCCGACATGAGGATGACCGGCGGTCCGGGAGGCTGCGCCACAGCTCCGTCATCCGGTACAATCGGCATGGCGCTGATGAATGTCGGCGTCTTGTCGAGCAGAACATAGGCGAAGGTGGCCATGTCATCGATGGCGGGCGGCCCGCTGCGGCCCGATCCGGCCTCTGATGTGCTGCGCAGGCCCTCGTATTTGCGCACGGACGTCTGTGAAACCGCCAGCAGCACCGAAGAGGCGGGCAGGCTCTTGCGGCCGATGCGGGAGACTTCCCTGCGGGATTCAGCAAGCAAGGCGCCTTGCGGATCAACGAGGAAAGCCCGCTCATGCCCAAAATCGTACCAGAGCGAGTCAAGCAGTTCATAGCGGACAAAGGCCGGGTTGAACTTGACCGAGATATTGGCCACCGCCCGGTCCCAGCGGGCAAGGGTCATCTGGTCCCTCGCCATCAGCCGCTGGCGGTCGTGAAGGGCGCTTTCGATCAACCGCATTTCGTTCCGCACGGCCTGCTTGTCTGCAGCACGTGAGGCGATGTGACCGACATAAAGCAGGGATGCTGTTGCCAGTACCATCAGCAGCGAAGCGAGGAAATAAACCTGATGCGTCAGGCTCCAGCGTCCTGCCGGGTTCTTGCCAATGCCTGCCAGGGGTGACACGCTGCCAATCCTTTCTGGATCTGGTGGACCGCGCTATGGGGAAGGGCCTGCATAAGCATCGTCAGACCACAACATACCTGTCAAAATCTGATAGGGTATAATTGGAAACAGGCCCTTAAGTTCATCAACGATATTTGGTTTCTTTGCATCCCCCATTCGTGTCTGCGTTTTTCTTCTTGTTAATCATCCGTATTTTTACGATGGAGCGGCATGGGTGGCCGTCTTGCCGTACCGGCAGGCCGGGCAGGGGGGGCTTCGGCCCGGCTTGCATTGCGGCAGCTGAGCCACGGTCGTCCGGATTGCTGGCGGGATACTGTCCTGGACTGTAGTCTTGAGCCGTCAACCCGTGTATAAGGCCGCACGTTTCTTGTCCTTCGGGGGGAGACGTTTGCAGCACGTGATGTGAGGAAGTTCCGGCGCCCGTTCTTTTGAAGGCAGCGGGCCGACGGCAGATGCAGGATCTGCCGCCCGTTTGCTCAAGGCAGGCAAAGCAGCCGGACCGTATTGGAGACTGTGTGATGGCGGAGAAGTGGACACCGGACAGCTGGAGATCCAAGCCGATCTTGCAGGTGCCGGATTATCCCGACAAAGAGGCCCTGGCGGACGTGGAAAAGCGTCTGTCGACCTATCCGCCGCTGGTTTTTGCAGGTGAGGCGCGTCTTCTGAAGCGCCAGCTTGCGGATGTTGCGGCAGGGCGGGCATTCCTTCTGCAGGGTGGTGACTGTGCGGAGAGCTTCGCAGAGCATCATCCGGATCACATCCGTGACTTTTTCCGCGTCTTCCTGCAGATGGCCGTCGTCCTCACCTATGCGGCGTCCCAGCCGGTGGTGAAGGTGGGCCGCATTGCCGGCCAGTTCGCCAAGCCGCGCTCCTCGGACATCGAGAAACAGGGTGACGTGGAGCTGCCGAGCTACCGCGGCGACATCATCAACGACATCGCCTTCACCCCGGAAAGCCGCATCCCGGATCCGAACCGCCTGTCCATGGCCTACCGCCAGTCGGCCGCGACGCTGAACCTGCTGCGCGCCTTCGCGCAGGGCGGCTTTGCCAACCTTGATCAGGTGCACCGCTGGATGCTGGGCTTCGTCAAGGACAGCCCCCAGTCCCACCGGTATCAGGAACTGGCAGACCGCATCTCGGAATCGCTCGCCTTCATGCGCGCCTGCGGTGTGTCTCCGGACAGCGTGCCGCAGCTGCGTTCGACCGATTTCTTCACCAGCCATGAGGCGTTGCTGCTCGGCTACGAGCAGGCCTTCACCCGCGTCGATTCCACCTCTGGCGACTGGTACGCCACCTCCGGCCACATGCTGTGGATCGGCGACCGCACCCGCCAGCCGGATCATGCCCATGTGGAATTCTTCCGCGGCATCAAGAACCCGATCGGCCTGAAGTGCGGCCCGTCCCTTTCGCCGGACGGGCTGCTGAAGCTGATCGACATGCTGAACCCGGAAAACGAAGCAGGCCGCCTGACGCTGATCTGCCGTTTCGGCGCGGACAAGGTGTTCGACCATCTGCCGCAGCTGATCCGCGCCGTGGAGCGGGAAGGGCGCACGGTTGTGTGGTCCTGCGATCCGATGCATGGCAACACCATCACCGCCGCCGGCTACAAGACCCGTCCGTTCGAGCGCATCCTGAAGGAAGTGGAGGCCTTCTTCGCGGTGCACCGCGCCGAGGGCACCCATGCCGGCGGCATTCATATCGAAATGACGGGCCGCAACGTCACCGAATGCACCGGCGGCGCCCATGCGCTCACCGCCGAGCAGCTGGGTGACCGCTATCACACCCACTGCGACCCGCGCCTCAACGCCGATCAGGCGATCGAGCTTGCCTTCCTTGTGGCTGAAAACCTCAAGAAGGAACGCGAGGCCCGCACGGACAAGATCGCAGCCAGCGCCTGAGCGCAGCTGCTTTGACACGCATCAGGAGGGGCAGGCTGCAGGTCTGCCCCTTTTGCATTTGCTCTCAGGCTGAGGACGGAACTGCGATGCGGAAAGGCTGCTCCCCTTCGTTGAAATTGCCATCGGCAGGCGCGTCTCTAACCTTGATTTAACGTAACGGCATGTAGAGCTGCCCTCCAGAGTGGAGGAGACCATGCGGATGCAGGTGGAATTGTCGGGGGTGTCGATCCTTGTGGTCGATGACAATGCGCATATGCGCGCAATCCTTCGTTCGATTCTTGCTGGCTTCGGTGCGAGACGCATTTTCGAAGCCGCCGATGGCGCCGACGGTTTGGAAATCGTCATCGACCGCGCGCCCGATCTCGTTCTGCTCGACTGGATGATGGCCCCCGTGTCGGGTGAGGAGTTCCTCAAGCTTCTGCGGGGGGAGAAGGATTATATTCTGGCGACGACACCCGTCATCGCCGTTTCAGGCCATGCGCGCCGCAGCGTCATTCTGGATGCCATGCGCCAGGGTGTTCACGGCTTCGTTGCCAAGCCGGTGGCGCCTGCCGTGCTCTATCAGCGGATCGAGGATGCCCTGCTGCGGCAGGAGCGTGATGGCCGCTCCAAAGGTATGCGCCGGCAGGGCTGGCGTGAGGCTGGGCCGGCAGGGCCCGCCGCTGCGGTTCTGGCCGCTTCCGTGCACCCGCCGGAAAACCTTGCCCTGCTCTGACCATCCATCATGAGTCATGATCGCCCGATTGCAAGGCCCGCAAGGGCGCGCTAAATCAGGTGTCATGAGCACCAGCACCCGCCCCGAGGCCCTTTCGGGCCACCTCCGTCTTGCCATTGCCCAGCTGAACCCGACCGTCGGCGGTATTGCCGGCAATGCGGACCTGGCCCGCCAGGCCCGTGCCGGTGCGGCAAGGGCAGGGGCGCATCTGGTGCTGCTGTCCGAAATGTTCCTGTCGGGCTATCCGGCGGAGGATCTGGTGCTGAAGCCCGCCTTCGTGCGCGCCTGCCGCACGGCGCTGGAAGCGCTTGCCGCAGAGACGGCGGACGGCGGTCCCGGCATGGTCGTCGGCCTGCCCTGGGCCGAAGGCGGCAAGCTTTACAATGCGGTGGCGCTGCTCGATGGCGGCAAGGTGCAGGCCCTGCGCTTCAAGTATGACCTGCCGAACTATGGCGTCTTCGATGAAAAGCGCGTTTTCGATCAGGGGCCGCTGCCGGGACCGGTGGATTTCCGCGGGCTGAGGCTGGGTCTGCCGATCTGCGAGGACACCTGGACCGATGAAGTGGTCGAGTGCCTGACGGAAACCGGCGCGCAGATGCTGCTGGTGCCGAACGGCTCGCCCTACTGGGCCAACAAGGCCGACGAGCGGCTGCAGATCATGGTGGCCCGCGTCGTCGAAAGCGGCCTGCCGCTTGTCTACTGCAATCAGACCGGCGGGCAGGACGAGCTTGTCTTCGACGGCGCCTCCTTTGCGCTCAATGCCGACCGCTCGCTCGCCTTCCAGATGCCCCAGTTCACCACGGCGCTGGCCATCAGCGACTGGCGCGAGGGCACCGATGGCGTCTGGCGGGCGGAGCCGGGCGAATTTGCGAAGCTGCCGGATGCGGATGAGGCCAACTGGCTTGCCTGCGTCATGGGCCTGCGCGATTACGTCGACAAGAACCGTTTCCCCGGCGTCGTCCTCGGCCTGTCGGGCGGCATCGATTCGGCCATCTGCGCTGCCATGGCGGTGGATGCGCTGGGGCCGGAGCGGGTGCACGGGGTGATGATGCCCTTCCGCTTCACCTCCTCCGACAGCCTCAGGGATGCCGAAGCCAGCGCAAAGGCGCTCGGCATCCGCTACGACATCGTGCCCATCGAGCCGCCGATGACCGGCTTCACCGAAGTTCTTGCGCCGCTCTTTGCGGGCCGCACGGCCGATATCACGGAAGAGAACCTGCAGTCGCGCAGCCGCGGCGTCATTCTCATGGCCATCTCCAACAAGTTTGGTGCCATGGTGCTGACCACGGGCAACAAGTCGGAAATGTCTGTCGGTTACGCCACGCTCTATGGCGACATGAACGGCGGCTACAACCCGATCAAGGATCTCTACAAGACCGAGGTCTACCGGCTTGCCGCCTGGCGCAATGCCCATCTGCCGCAGGATGTGAAGGGCGTGGCGGGCGAAATGATCCCCGCTCATGTCATCACCAAGGCCCCGACGGCCGAACTGCGCGAGAACCAGACCGATCAGGACAGCCTGCCGCCTTATGAGGTGCTGGATGCCATCCTGCAGGGGTTGATTGAAAATGAACTTTCCATCGGTGAGATCGAGGCGCTGGGCTATGAGCGCGCGACCATCGAGCGGGTGGAGCATCTTCTCTACATCGCCGAATACAAGCGCCGTCAGGCCCCTCCAGGCGTTAAGATCACCCGGCGCAACTTCGGCCGCGACCGGCGCTACCCCATCACCAACCGCTTCCGCGACCGCTGACCCGCCACGCGCAAGCCTCTGATACATCGGGAAGAAAGGACTGGTCCCGCCGTGAGTGGGGGCCGGTGGCATGCCATGAGCAAACCGCAGACCTATGGTGCCTTTCTCTCCGGTAATGCCCGCTGGCTTGGCGCGGCCTTCCTGATGACCGCCTTTTCCGGTTTCGGGCAGACCTTCTTCATCTCCCTGTCCGCAGGTGATGTGCGGGCGGAGCTGGACCTCAGCAACGGCGCCTTCGGCTCGCTCTACATGGCCGCGACGCTTGGAAGCGCGCTGACGCTGCCCACCCTTGGCCGGGTGCTGGACCGCTTTTCCGTGGCGCAGGTGGCAGCCGGCGTTATGGTCATGCTCGGGCTGTTCTGCGCCCTGATGGCGTCGGCCACCTCCATCTGGATGGCGGGCTTCGCGCTCTATGGCCTGCGCCTTTTCGGCCAGGGCATGATGAGCAACACCGCCATGACGGCGGCCGGGCGCTGGTTTGATGCGCAGCGCGGCCGCGCCGTGGCGGTGATCGGCCTCGGCTTCCCGGCATCGGAAGCCATCATGCCGGTTACCTTCGTTGCCATCATGACCACCTTTGGCTGGCGGCAGGGCTGGTGGGTGGCGGTGGCTGTCATGCTGGCGCTGGTGCTGCCGCTCGTGCTGCTGCTCCTGCGCAAGGAGCGGGTGCCGGTGAACACGGCCACGGACGTCAAGGTGGTGGAGCGGCGGCACTGGACGCGGGTGGAAGTGCTGCGCGACCCGATGTTTTATCTCGTCTCCGCCGGTGTATTGGCTCCGCCCTTCATCGTCACGGCGGTGCTGTTTCATCAGGCCTATCTGGTGGATCTGCGCGGCTGGACGAGGGAGCTCTTCGCAGCAGCTTTCATCGTCATGTCTGCTTCGGCGGTGCTGTCGTCGCTGGTGCTGGGCCAGTTGATCGACCGCTTCACGGCGCGGCGCATCCTGCCGTTCATGCTGGTGCCGCTTGCTTGCGGCACGGCGGTTCTGGCGCTGGTGCATGCTCCTTACGCGCCTTTCATCTTCATGGGGCTGATCGGTCTCTCCAACGGCTTTGTCGCCACCTTCACCGGTGCGCTCTGGCCGGAGCTTTACGGCACCCGCCATCTGGGTGCCGTGCGCTCGGTCGTCTTTGCCTTCATGGTCTTTGCTTCGGCACTCGGGCCGGGGCTCGCGGGCTGGCTGATCGACTTCGGCGTGCCTTATGACGGCCAGATCCTCGGCTTCTCGCTCTATTGCGTGGTGATGACGGCGGCGCTCGCCAGTGCCTCCCGTGTGCTGCTGAAGCGGGATGATCTTGCCAGCACCGCGGACTGAGGGTAGGGGAAACGCATGACCCTAAAGCTCCGCTTCGCGCCCTCTCCGACGGGCCTCATCCACCTCGGCAACAGCCGTACCGCGCTTCTCAACTGGCTTTATGCCCTGAAGAACGGCGGCCAGTTCGTGCTGCGTTTCGACGACACGGATCTGGAGCGCTCGCGCCGGGAATATGCCGATGCCATCGAGGCGGATCTCGCCTGGTTCAGCGTCAAGCCCGACTTGATGGTGCGCCAGTCGGACCGGATCGCGCTCTATGATGCGGCGGCGGAAAAGCTGAAGGCGGCTGGCCTGCTCTATCCCTGTTACGAAACGGCGGACGAGCTGGAGCGCCGCCGCTCCCGCGCCCGTGCGATGGGCCGCCCGCCGGTCTACGACCGCGCGGCCTTGAGGCTGACGGCGGAGGACAAGGCAAAGCTGGAGGCCGAAGGCCGCCAGCCGCACTGGCGCTTTCTGCTGCCCAACCATGACGGCGACCCGCTGGCCCCGCGCCGCACGGATGTCACGTGGGATGACCTGTGCCGTGGCAGCCAGTCGATCGACCTTGCTTCCCTGTCCGATCCGGTGCTCGCCCGTGCCGACGGCAGCTATCTCTACACGTTTACGTCTGTGGTGGATGACGCGGACATGGGCATCACCCATGTCATCCGCGGAGAGGATCACGTTGCCAACACGGCGGTGCAGATCGCCATCTTTGAGGCGCTTGGAGCACCGCTGCCGCGGTTTGCCCACCACAACCTGCTGACCACGCTGGACGGCGAAGGCCTGTCCAAGCGCAAGGGCGCGCTGTCCATCAGCTCCCTGCGGGAAGCTGGCATCGAGCCCATGGCCGTTGCCTCGCTGGCCGTCCTCACCGGCACCAGCCATGCGGTTGAGCCGGTGCGGGACATGGAAACGCTGGCGGGCATGCTGGATCTTTCCGGCATCTCCCGCTCATCCGCCAAGTTCGACCCGCAGGAGCTGGACAGCCTCAACGCCCGGCTTGTCCATGCCATGACCTTCGAGGAGGCCGGCCCGCGCCTTGCTGCGCTCGGCATTGGCGGCGGCGAAGCCTTCTGGCTGGCGGTGCGGGGAAATTGCGCCCGCCTTGGTGATGCCGCCAGCTGGTGGGTTATCATTTCTGGCGATCTGCCAGCCGATGCAGAGCAGGTGGCAGAAGAGGACCGGGCCTATCTGGCCGAGGCCCTCGCGCTCCTGCCCGAAGGCCCGCTGGATGGCTCAAGCTGGGGCGTCTGGACCGGCTTGCTCAAGGAGAAGACCGGGCGCAAGGGCAAGACTCTGTTCATGCCGCTGCGCCTGGCGCTGACCGGCCACGGCCATGGCCCCGACATGAAGGCGCTGCTGCCGCTTATCGGTCGGGAAAGAATTGCGGCCCGACTTTCCTGACAGGCCCGCGCGCCTCGCTTCTGGCATCCTCCGCAGGTGCTTCCGGTGAGGCGGCCTGCTGATCAGGCTGCGTGCCGTCCAGCGCTTGCTCTGCCCCCGCGGCGCTTTCTTCCGGGGCTTGCTCCTCCCTCTTCCGTCCCAGCACGGGCAGGGACGGGCGCATGCCCTCTGTTTCGGGCTGGACGTCTGTCGCGGGGAGGGACGCGGTGACGAGGCTGGAGGCATCAAACCCTTCGCGCAGGTTCTGCGCCGTGTCCGGGTCTGCATCCAGCGGCATGTCATCGGCGCTTACAGGGGGCATGGACATGCGGATGGCATCGGTCTGCGGGTTGGCAGCGCCTTGTCCGGCCACAACACGTCCTCCGGCCAAGGTCAAAATGCCTCCTGCGGCTCCGGAGACCGGTGTCAGCGGAGCGGCCTCCTGCTGGGCGGAAGGGGCGGCCTGACAGCTGCAGCCGTTCACATATTCCTTGCGGTGGCGGAAGGCGTTGGGAAGCTCGCTGTAGCGCTCGCCCGCCAGCGAAATCATGTCCTCCGGATCGCCGCCCGGATTGCGGTAGACGAACAGGCCCGTTTCCGCGGCCGGGCACATCGCATTGCAGGCCGCGGCATCCTGGCCGAACTGGCCCGGCCGGGCGCTGAAGCTGATGGGGAAGAAATAGCCATCGCAGGTGCGCACACACAAGGTGCGATAGGTGGCATTGCGCGGGAAGTTATAGGCCGGATAGGCAAGGCCGTCGCGGGTGCGCTCCAGTTCCTGGGGAACGGTGTCGACGGCGGCACGCCGCTCCGGCTGCACCGGCAGCATGACGGTTTTGCGCCCGGGCTGAAGCGGCGCCATGGGCGCAGCCGGTGCGTCTGGCTGGCCCCATGCGCGGGTGAGAAGTCCTCTCGGCTGCTGCGGCGCCAGTTTCGGCTGGGCCGCAGCTTCCCGCAGGGCCCGCGTGTTGCCTTCGCCCGGGCACATGTTGCGCACCATATCCTTGCGGATGCGCAGGATCTCCGCCCGGTTTGCCGCAGTGCCGCCGCGGCCCGCATTTGCCTTACCCGCCTTGACGCGCTGGCGCTCGATCTTGGCGAGGTTTGCCTCCATGCGCTGGATCTTGTCGAGGAGAGAGGGGCACCGTGCATTGGCGCCCGCCAGTCCGCATTGGTAATAGGCCGCATCGCGCCGCGCCGCCATGATCGAGCGGGCTTGTGCCTCCGCAGCTTCGTCCCATTTTGAAGCAGAGGAGGATGCGCCAGCTGTTTCAAGACGGGAAAGCTGCCGGGCAAGGGTTTCACATGTGGAACTGCGTGCATGTGCAGCAGAAGCCCCCATGGCAAGTGCCATGAGGCCAGAAAGGGCCAGAAGCCTGAACTTTACGCGCTTCATGGTGACAGCCATCCCCAACCCGGCCGTCCGGCGGCCCGGTCACTTGTGCAGGCCAAGCCTGCTTCCCAACTTTCCCCAACGCAACTATCAGGGCTGAACTGACCCTTAGCAAGCAACGGGCCAGCCGGAGTTAACACGTCAGGCTTTCCCTGATCTGAACTGAAACCGCACGCTCTCCATTGCACTGCAGCAAGCCAAAAGAAGTCCGGCAGGTAAGGCTCTTCACACCTGTTCCGGCATCGGCCGGTTCGCCGTAGGCCGGGCTGTAGTGCCACAGATGTCACGGCCGAATATTGCCTTTTTGCCTCCTCTTTTCTGACAAAGATCTGAATCCCGTCCCGGAGGCCGCCTGTTCTTGTTGATAAAAAACAGGACCTGCCATGATTTGCCTGCAATTGTTTGCGAATCGAACCGGTCCGCGCTGAACTCTCACGTTGAAGTGAAGAGATGTGAGTGATGGGAGGAGGCAGGCGCATTGCGCGCTGTTCCCGCATTTCTCCGGCGCGGCGGGCCACAAGCGCCCGGCAGCAACGCGGGCCTCAGGGCCCCGCCAGAACGAAAGTGGACGCCATGAGCGAAGACAGCAAGGCGCCGGAAGGCAAGATTCCCGGCGTTTCCGTGTCGGAAGTGGCCAGCGGCTGCTATGCCCTGATGCGGGACGGCTTTCCAACAATCGGCGCCGTGCGCGGTGATGAGGCCATTCTCGTGGTTGATGCCCCGCCCAGCGTCGAGGCAGCGCAGGGCATCACCGAGGCGCTGGAGCGGATCAGCGGCAAGCCGGTGCGCTATCTTGTGCTCACCCATTACCACGCCGGGCGCACCGCCGGAGCGCATGCGCTGGAGCCGGGCGAAATCCTCGCTTCAGACCTCACCCGCCGCCTGATTGAAGAGCGGGGCGAGGCCAACCTCGAATGCGAGCGCCGCCGTGCATCTGATGGCGCGCCTGCCGTTAGCAATGCCCTGGTCTGGCCGGGGCTGACCTTTGCCTCCTCCCTGTCGCTGCGGCTCGGCTCGCGCGAGATCAGGCTCATGCATCTGGGGCGCGGGCATACGATGGGGGACATCGTGGTCTGGGTGCCGGATTCGGGCACCATCTTTGCCGGCGACCTGCTCAATCCCGGCGGTGTTCCCTATGCCGCCGATGGCCATCTGGGTGACTGGGTGAAGACGCTGGAGCGCCTGCGTGCCTTCAGGGGCAATGCCCTTGTCGCCGGTTCCGGCGCCCCCTTGCGCGGGGCGCAGATGGTCAACGATGCCATCACCCGCGCCAAGGAGTTCATCGAAACCCTGCGCACCTCGGCGGCGGCCTGTGTGGATCAGGGGCTTGACCTCAAGGCCACCAACGATGCGGTGCGTGACGCCATGGACCCGCGCTACGGCAAGCTGCCGGGCTACGACAGGGTCATGCCGCTCAACATCGCCCGCGCCTATGACGAGGCCAAGGGCATCGACGTGCCGCAGATCTGGACAGCGGAGCGCGAGCAGATCGCCAGCAGCCGCCTCAGCCGTGCGGCGGCCAGCGAGGATGCGGCGTAAGGGGGGCTTCGCTCCTCATTCTCCGGTCATCAGCCGGTAGCCGACGCCAGGTTCCGTGCGCAGGATGGCGGGGGAGGCAGGGTCGCGTTCGATCTTCTGGCGTAACTGGCCGATGAAGACGCGCAGATACTGCAGGTCATCCCCGTGTGCCGGGCCCCAGACCGAGGTCAGCAGGATGCGGTGGGTGACGACGCGCCCGGCATGGCGGGAGAGCAGGGCGAGCAGATCGTATTCCTTGGGTGTCAGCCGGATCTCGCTGTCATCACGGGATACTGTGCGGCGGATGGTATCGATCACAAGCCCGTCCGTCTCCAGCACCTGCGGAACGGCTTCTGCCTGCCCCCGGTGGCGCAGGGCGGTGCGGATGCGGGCGGTCAGTTCGCCAATGCCGAAGGGCTTTTCGATATAGTCGTCTGCACCCAGATCCAGCGCGGCTATCTTCTCGCTTTCCCGGTCGCGGGCGGAAAGGATCAGGATCGGCAGGGTGCTCCAGCCGCGCAGGCTGGCGACGACGTCCTTGCCGTCCATGTCCGGCAGGCCGAGATCGAGGATGACGAGATCAGGCGCGGCGGTCGCCACCGCCTTCAAGGCCTCGCCACCGGTTGTCGCCTCCACCACGTCATAGCCTGCTGCCGTCAGCGCAGGCTTGAGGAACCGCTGGATCTGCGGCTCGTCGTCAACGACAAGGATGCGCGCACCGGAGGACTGTCCTGTCATTCTGGCAATTTTCCTTCCTGTGTGGGACCAGCGGGAAAGCGCATGACCAGCCGGGTGCCCTTGCGCCGGATGGCAGGGCTTTCGGCATGGATGCGCCCGCCCATGGCTTCCACGAAACCGCGTGCGATGGCAAGGCCAAGGCCGGTGCCGGGCGCCCGGCCATCTGCCTTGCCGCGCCGGTAGAATTTCTCGAAAATCCGCTCCAGATCCTCCGGCGGAATACCCTTGCCCAGATCTGTGACGGAAATGAGCACGTCCTCCCCGTCTTGCCTTGCATAAACGTTCACCGGCTCCTGCCCACCGTACTTGATGGCGTTGTCCAGGAGGTTGAACAGCACCTGCCCCAGCAGCACGCTGTCGCCGCGGATCAGCGGCAGACCCGGCGAAATGCCGGTTTCGATCACCCTGCCGGGGAAGTAACGCCTTGCCCGCTCGACGGAGGACTGAATCACGTCGGTCACATCCAGCCATTCCTGCCGGGGTTCAAGGCTGCCGGCCTCGATCCGCGTCATGTCCAGCAGGTTGGCGACGAAGCGGCTCATCCGGCTGCTTTCCTCCTCTATGGATTGCAGCAGATCGTCCTGACTTTCCGGGCTCATGCGCCTGCCCAACTGGCGCAGGCTTGTGACTGACCCGGTGATGGTCGCCAGCGGGGTGCGCAGGTCATGCGAGATGGAGGACAGCAGCGCATCGCGGTAACGCTCGCTTTCCTGCCGTGCGGTCTGGGCGGCGCTGGCTTCCGACAGGCGGGCCCGGTCGATGGCGATCGCTGTCTGGTCGAGAATGGCTGACAGCGCCCGTTCTTCATTGATGCCGATACGCTCGTTCGTCTGCTCCACCCCGCACACTCCAACAGGCCCGTGCGGGCTGAGCAGGGGGCGGAATTCGAAGCGGCAGTTGGGCAGCGTGCCTGTGCCGTGCCCGGCGCGCTCCTCCTTGTCCAGCGACCAGCGGGCCGCCGTCAGGGCTGTCACGTCCAGGTCCGTATCCGGTGGCCATGCACCAGCAATGCGCAGGTCACCGTTCTCCGGCACAAGCATAACGATGTTGCGCTTCAGGCTGGCTTGCAACTGGGACACGGAGGCCCAGAACACGTCCTCCGCCTTCTCCGTGCCGGAGATCTTGCGCGAAAAGTCATAGAGAGATTGCAGGGCAGTGGCGCGTTTGCGGGCTGTTTCCGCCTGTTCACGGATGCGCGAGGCAAAGCCGCCCGCGATCACGGCCACACAAAAGAACACGAAGAACGAGAACACCTCGTGCGGGGCGGCGATGGTGAAGGTGTGGCGCGGGTTGATGAAGAAGAAATTGTAGCAGAGCGCCGAAAAGAACACTGCCAGCAGAGCCGCCGCATAGCCTGAGGTGACGGCGGCTCCCAGCACCGCCAGCAGGAAAAGCAGCGAGATGTTGGGCAGGTGCACGAAAAGGTCGATCACCTGCCCGAAGGCCGTGACACCTGTGGCAAAGAGCATAGCCGTTGCCGCTGCGTGCGGTAGGTCCTTCCAGGAAAACCGGGGGCGCCAGGCAAGGGCGCGCGGCGCTTCCTTGCCTTCCTGCATCACCAGATGCAGGCCGATGCCGGATGCCTTCCGGGAGAGCGCTTCGGGCAGGGAGGGGGAGAAGAAGCGCCGCCAGCCACGGTTCCTGGGTACACCGATGACGATCTGGGTGGCATGCTCGCGCCGGGCAAGGCGCAGGATTTCCTCCACGAAATCGGTGCCGATGATGCGCCGGGTCTCGGCGCCCAGTTGCTCTGCCAGATGCAGGATGTGTTCGATGCGGGCAAGACCCGGGCTCGTTTCCGTTTCCCGGTCGGCCCGTTCCACCGAGACGGCAATCCACGGCGCGTTGAGGCCCGAGGCAAGACGGCTGGCAACCCGGACCACCTTCTCCGAAAGCTCATCCGCTCCCACGCAAACGATCAGCCTCTCGCTCGTGGCCCAGGGGCCCTCAATGGCATTTTGCTTGAGAAAGTCGACCATCTGGTCATCGACACGGCCAGCCGTGCGCCGCAAGGCCAGTTCGCGCAATGCGGTCAGGTTGCCGACACGGAAGAAACGTTCCGTGGCCCGGCGGGCATTGTCCGGCAGGTAGACCTTGCCTTCATGCAGGCGCTCGATCAGTTCTGCCGGTGTAAGATCGACAAGGATCACCTCATCCGCCCGTTTCAGCACCACATCCGGCACCCGTTCACGCACGGTAACGCCGGTGATCTGGGTCACCAGATCGGCAAGGCTTTCCAGATGCTGGATGTTGAGGGCGGTCCAGACATCAATGCCGGCGCCGGTCAGTTCCTCGATGTCCTGATAGCGCTTCGGGTGGCGGCTGCCTTCCGGGTTGGAATGGGCCAGTTCATCGACGATCAGAATGCGCGGCCGGAGCGCAAGGGCGCCGTCCAGATCAAAGGCCTCCAGCATGCGCCCGCGGTGCAGCACCCGCTTGCGCGGCAGGACATTCAGCCCCTCCAGAAGGGCGGCGGTTTCGCTGCGTCCATGGGTTTCGACAACGCCGACGGCCACCTCTATGCCATCGGCCTTGAGGCGTTGGGCGCGGCTCAGCATGGCGAAGGTCTTGCCGACACCGGGAGCTGCCCCGAGGAAGACCGTCAGCTTGCCGCGCCTGTCCTTGTCTGCAAGGGCAAGCAGGGCATCCGGGTCTGGCCTGCGGTCTTCCTCGGCCATGCGGCTCACTCCTTGAGGCTGTCGAGCGCCAGATTAAGCGCCAGCACGTTTACACGAGGTTCTCCGAACAGGCCAAGCAGCGGCTCTTCCGTGTGCTCGCGCAGCAGGGAAAGGATCTTGGCTTCCGCAATCCCCCGAGCCTGTGCAACGCGTGGCACCTGCGCCAGCGCGAAAGCGGGCGAGATATGCGGGTCAAGGCCGGAGCCGGAGGCCATCAGCGCATCGGCGGGCAGGGGCGTTGCCATGCCGCTGGCGGTCAGACGTGCAGCCTCCGCCTCCACCCGCGATTTCAGTTCGGCGGAGGTGCTGCCGAGGTTGGAGCCGGAGGAGGCAGAAGCATTGTAGGGAACTTCGGCTGTCGCCGAGGGGCGGGGCCAGAAATGGCGCGGATCGCTGAAGGCCTGGCCGATGTAGAGCGACCCTGCGGGCCTTCCGTCCCGCTCGATCAGGCTGCCGTTGGCTGCCCCCGGCATCAGAACCTGTGCGGCTCCGGTGATGGCGAGCGGATAGGCCAGTCCGGTCAGGACGGTCATGGCGATGGTGAGCACGATTGCGGGTCTGAGATGGTTCAGCATGGGGTTACACCAGATTCAGAGCGCTGACGGCCATGTCGATCAGCTTGATGCCTGCGAAAGGCAGGATCAGGCCGCCGAGGCCATAGATGGCAAGGTTCCGCCGCAGCAGGGAGGCTGCGCCTGCCGGACGGTAGGCAACGCCCTTCAGCGCCAGCGGGATCAGGGCCACGATGATCAGCGCGTTGAAGATAACTGCCGACAGGATGGCCGAGCGCGGCGAGGCGAGGTCCATGATGTTGAGAGTGCCGAGCGCCGGATAGGCGGCGATGAACAGCGCCGGGATGATGGCGAAGTACTTGGCCACATCATTGGCAATGGAGAAGGTGGTCAGCGAGCCGCGTGTCATGAGCAGCTGTTTGCCGATCTCCACGATCTCGATGAGCTTGGTGGGGCTGGAGTCCAGATCCACCATGTTGGCGGCTTCGCGTGCCGCCTGGGTGCCGGTCTGCATGGCAACACCCACGTCTGCCTGCGCAAGGGCAGGGGCATCGTTGGTGCCGTCGCCGCACATGGCGATCAGACGGCCGCCCTGCTGCTCGCGGCGGATATAGGCGAGCTTGTCTTCCGGCGTGGCGCTGGCCAGAAAGTCATCGACGCCGGCTTCCGAGGCGATTGCGGCGGCTGTGACCGGATTGTCGCCGGTGACCATGACCGTGCGGATGCCCATGGCGCGCAGGGCGGCAAACCGCTCCTTGATGCCGGGCTTGACCACGTCCTTGAGGTGGATAACGCCGAGCAGCCGCTTGCCATCCGTCACCGCCAGCGGTGTGCCGCCACTTCGGGCGATCCGGTCAACGGCGCGGGAAAACTCTGCCGGCGCCGTGGCAGCTGTGAGGCCCGCAAAGGCCAGCACTGCATCCACCGCACCTTTGCGCAGGCGGCGTTCCCCCATATCGACCCCGGACAGGCGCGTCTCGGCGGAAAAAGCGATGACGGCATCAGGCGTCACCTGCGGCTGGGCGATGCCGAAGTCGCCCGTGGCAAGCGCCACGATGGAGCGGCCCTCCGGCGTCTCGTCGGAAAGGCTGGCCAGAAGGGCTGCTTCCGCCAGTTCGGGAATGCTGACGCCGGGTGCGGCAGCAAAGTCGCTGGCCATGCGGTTGCCGAAGGTGATCGTGCCGGTCTTGTCGAGCAGCAGCGTGTCCACATCGCCCGCCGCTTCCACGGCGCGGCCGGAGGTGGCGATGACGTTGAAGCGCACCAGCCGGTCCATGCCCGCAATGCCGATGGCCGACAGCAGCCCGCCGATGGTGGTGGGGATCAGCGTCACCAGCAGGGCGGCCAGCACGGTGACGGAAATGACCGCGCCGGAATAGGCGGCAAGGCCCCATATGGCAGTGCAGACGAAGAGGAAGATCAGCGTCAGGCCAGACAGCAGGATCGACAGGGCGATCTCGTTCGGCGTCTTCTGGCGCTGGGCGCCTTCGATGAGGGCGATCATCCGGTCCACGAAACTGGAGCCGGGGGCGACCGTGATGCGCACGCGGATCTCGTCGGACAGCACCTCCGTGCCGCCCGTCACCGCCGAGCGGTCGCCGCCCGATTCACGGATGACAGGGGCTGATTCACCGGTGACGGCACTTTCGTTGACCGTGGCAACGCCCTCAATCACCTCGCCATCGCCCGGGATCAGCTCCCCGGCTGCCACCAGCACCTCGTCGCCAACGGACAGGCTGGCGGCAGGAATGGTCTCCGAACGGCCATCCGGCAGGAGGCGGCGGGCGGTCAGTTCGGATTTGGTGCGCTTCAGGCTGTCCGCCTGCGCCCGTCCGCGTCCTTCGGCCACGGCCTCGGCGAAGGTGGCAAACAGCACCGTGAACCAGAGCCATGCGGCGATCTGGCCGGAGAAGACGGTGTCTTCCGCCCCCAGCACCAGATCACGGGCGAACAGCACGGTCACCAGTGCTGCCACCACTTCGGTGACGAAGATGACCGGATTGCGCACCAACTGGCGCGGATCGAGCTTCGCGACCGCGTCACGCAAGGCGGGAAGCAGGATTGCGGGAGAGATCATGTTCGGGCCATGAGGCAGCTTCTGCCTCTTGGCATCCCTTGTGTGGGTGGACATGGGAATAACCCTTTCAGAAGGTCTGGCCGGCAAGCATCGCCAGGTGTTCGGCTATTGGGCCGAGGGCGAGAGCCGGGAAGAACTGCAGACCGCCGAGGATGAGAATGATGGCGATGAGAAGGCCGGTGAACAGCGGCCCATCGGTGGGGAAGGTGCCGGATGAGGCAGGGACCTTGACCTTCGCCGCCAGAGATCCGGCAATGGCCATCACGGGCACTGCATAGGCAAAGCGGCCGAGCAGCATGGAGAGCCCGAGGGTGGTGTTGTACCAGGGCGTGTTGCCACTGAGCCCGCCGAAGGCCGAGCCATTGTTGCCCGCAGCCGAGGTATAGGCATAGAGCATCTCCGACAGGCCATGCGGGCCACCGGTGCCAAGGCTGGCAAGGGCCGCGGGCAGCATGGCGGACACGGCCGTGAACCCGAGGATCACCAGCGGCAGGATGAGCACGGCCAGCATGGCGAACTTCATCTCGCGTCCGTCGATCTTCTTGCCCAGAAACTCCGGTGTGCGGCCCACCATGAGGCCCGCCACGAAGACCGAGAGCAGGGCGAAGACGAGCATGCCATAGAGCCCCGAGCCCACGCCGCCCGGCAGAACCTCGCCAAGCTGGATCAGGAACATCGGCACGAGCCCGCCGAGCCCCGTCAGCGAGCCGTGCATGCCGTTGACGCCGCCATTGGAAAGGCCTGTGGTAACGGCGGCATAGAGCGCGGTCATGGCCTGACCAAAGCGCACTTCCTTGCCTTCCATGTTGCCGCCCGCCGCATCCGCGCCAAGGGCGGTCAGGATCGGATTACCTTGCGTTTCCGCCCAGTAGGTCACGGCAACGCCAGCGATCAGCAGCAGCGCCATGGCACTGAGCAGCGCCCAGGCCTGACGGCGGCAGTCTGCCATCACGCCAAAGGCATAAACGAGGGCGGACGACACGCTGAGCATGGCGAACATGTTGAGATAGTTGGAGAAAGCCGTCGGGTTTTCGAATGGATGGGCGGCATTGACGTTGAAGAAGCCGCCGCCGTTCGTGCCAAGCTGCTTGATGGCTTCCTGGCTGGCGACCGGCCCGAGGGCGATCACCTGCTGTGCGCCTTCCAGCGTTTTGACCGTTGCAGAGGCGCTCAGCGTCTGCGGCAGGCCCATGGCAACGAATGCGAAGGCCACGATGATGGCCAGCGGCAGCAGGATGTAGAGCACCGCCCGGGTCATGTCGGCCCAGAAATTGCCAAGCGTGCTGGACTTGGAGCGGGCAAAGGCACGGGTGAAGGCCACGGCCAGCGCCATGCCGGTGGCAGCAGACAGGAAGTTCTGCACTGTCAGCCCGGCCATCTGGCTGAAGTGGCTGAGGGTCGTCTCTCCGCCGTAGTTCTGCCAGTTGGTGTTGGTGACGAAGGATACGGCCGTGTTGAAGGCAAGATCCGCTGGCATGCCGGCAAAGCCCTGCGGATTGAACGGAAGCAGGTGTTGCAGCCGCAGGATGGCATAAAGGGCAAGGAAGCCTGTCAGCGAAAAGGCGAGCATGGCGAGCGTGTAGCCGAGCCAGCCCTGTTCGCGCTGCGGATCGACACCTGCCGCCTTGTAGATGCTGTTCTCGACAGGACCGAGAACAGGGGAGAGCCATGTGCGCCTGCCTGAAAAGACATGCGCCATGTAAAGCCCGAGAGGCTTGATGATGGCGAGAACGGCCAGAAAGAACAGGCCGATCTGCAGCCAGCCGGAAAGGGTCATGGGTGCGCTCCGTAGAGGATCAGAACCGCTCGGGCCGCAGCAGCGTGACCACGAGGTAGATGCCGAGGCCGCAAACCACGGCCAGGCCGGACAAAAGCTCGAACATGGCTTTTGTCCTCACAGCCGGTCGAGGGCGCGGGCATAGAGGGCAAGCCCCCCAAGGCAGCCGCATCCAAGCGCGAGAAAGATGATGTCGGACATGTGCCGGTCTCCTGTTGTGACCGGCACACAATCGCCGCAAACGGCATCAGGGTTCGATTGGGAAGTCAGTCAGGGCGCATAAGGAAAACATAAAGGCCAGCTTCCTGCTGAAACTGGTCTTGCAGGCGGCGCAGCCCGTGCGGCTGTGGCTGCAGCTTGTGCCCGCTATGGAAAATTGCTGTGGGAGCGGCCACATAAGAGGAACATTGATCTGCGTGACAGGAAAGGGCAACGGGCATGAGCATCAGACACGGAGGTGTGGCCGGAAGGCTCGCAGGTGGTCTTTTGGCTGTTCTGCTGGCAGCAGGCACGGCCCTCGCGGCGGAGCAGCCGGATCTCATCTTCAAGAAGTCCACCGTGTGGAAGTTCCTCACGCCTGACCACAAGCTTGCAACCTATGCCATCGATGATCCGGTGGTGGAGGGTGTCGCCTGTCATTTCACCGTCCCGGAAAAGGGCGGCATTGACGGCTGGCTCGGCATTGCCGAGGAGGTGTCGGACATTTCGCTCGCCTGCCGTCAGGTCGGGCCGGTCAGCTTCAAGGCGCGCTTCGAGCAGGGCGAGGAGATGTTCCGCCAGCGCCGGTCGTTCCTGTTCAAGAAGATGCGGATCGTACGCGGCTGCGACACCAAGCGCAATGTGCTGGTCTATCTCGTCTATTCCGACAAGCTGGTGGAGGGCAGCCCGAAGAACTCCACCTCCACCGTTCCCATCATGCCATGGGGCAGCGGCGAAGCGCCGCGCTGTGCTGATTTTCTGGATAAATGACAGTCAGACGTCCGCGCTGGCTTACAGCGCGGGCTCTTCCTCGTCCTCGGTCTGCGGGGCTTCCTGAGGCTTGGCATCGGGCGAGCAGAAATGGGTGTAGAGCACATCCATGACATCGCGGGCTGCGTCGCTCGCCAGCCGGTAATAGATCGTCGTGCCTTCCCGGCGGGTGCGCACGAGCCCCTGCGCGCGCAGCAGGCTGAGCTGCTGGGAGACGGTGGGCATGCGCATGCCGGTCTGCTCGGCCAGATCGCCGACCTTGCACTCCCGGTCGGCCATCATGCACAGCAGCATCAGCCTCGGTGTCGAGGCGATGGTCTTGAGAAATTGAACGGCCGCTTCGGCCTTTTCTTCCAGAGCCTTGGTTTCCATGGGCGCAAGATGGCACCAAGACCCGATTGTTTCAAGCCGCGCCGTCGCACTGTCTTCAGGCTTTCTGCAAGGCGCTGCAACCTGCCGGTGCGATCAGCCCCGGATCATGGCCGGCAGAAGGATGTGGCCGGCGCCGCAGCTGACGCCTGCGGTCATGCACATGCTCTTCTGGGCTGAGACGCCGAAGGGCATCGGCTTGCTGGAGGCAAGGGCTGCAAGGCCGGCGAAGGGGGAAGCGATGATGGCGAGAACGAAGCAGACCGAGACAAGACGTGCAAACATGACAGGCCCCATTTTCATCTTGCCCGGCCGTTGCGGCGGGCTGTGTTCAACTCATGGCGCTACTGTGGCAGGGGCGCGCTGAACCGGGTCTGAGGGGCAAATTCAGCTGGCGTTCAGCTTCGTGAACAGATGTTGGGAAACAGCTTCAGCCGGGCGCCGGGGCTTGTGCGGCGCGGCAGATGAATGCTTGACCGGAAACGGGAAACCGGTCACAACAGAGCCATGAATACGGCCAGCCGGACCCTCATTCCGATCACCATTATTTGCAGCTAGCACCTCTGCTGGCTGTGGCCGTTCCCTCCTTGCGCCAATTCCAAAGAGACGGACGCCCCCGGCCAGCAGGCCAGGAGACGACGTGTCATGACGAACGCCAGCCCGGACGCCCCGGTTCTGCGCCTGACCAATACGCTCACCCGGACGAAGGATGTCTTTCATCCGATCGATCCGCAGAACGTGCGCATGTATGTGTGCGGGCCGACGGTCTATGACTTTGCCCATATCGGCAATGCCCGGCCCGTCATCGTCTTCGACGTGCTCTACCGCCTGCTGCGCCATCTCTACGGGGCCGATCACGTCACCTATGTGCGCAACATCACGGACGTGGATGACAAGATCAACGCCCGCGCCTTGCGTGATTTTCCCGGCCTGCCGCTGAACGATGCCATCGCACGGGTGACCTCCACCACCGCGGATCAGTTCCACGCGGACGTGAAGGCGCTGGGCTGCCTTGAGCCGAACCATGAGCCGCGCGCGACCCAGCATATCGCGGGCATGGTTTCGATGATCGAGACGCTGATTGCCCGCGGCCATGCCTATGTGGCGCAGACGCAAGATGGCGGCGAGGTGCTGTTCGACACGGGCTCCATGGAGGCCTATGGCCAGCTGTCCAAGCGCAATCTGGAGGACCAGAGGGCAGGCGCACGCATTGCCGTGGATGCCCACAAGAAGAACCCGGGCGACTTCGTGCTGTGGAAGCTGTCTTCCCCCGAAGAGCCGGGCTGGGACAGCCCCTGGGGCCGTGGCCGCCCCGGCTGGCACATCGAGTGCTCGGTCATGAGCGCCCATCACCTGGGTGAGGTGTTCGACATTCACGGCGGCGGGCTGGATCTCATCTTCCCGCACCACGAAAACGAAATCGCCCAGTCCTGCTGCGCCCATGGCACCAGCGTGATGGCAAACTTCTGGCTGCACAACGGCTTCGTGCAGGTGGAAGGGCGCAAGATGTCCAAGTCCGAGGGCAACTTCGTCACCATCCACGACCTGCTGCACACGGAAAAATTCGGCGGCCGCAAGTGGCCGGGCGAAGTGCTGCGGCTCGCCATGCTGATGACGCATTACCGCGAGCCGATTGATTTCTCGGTGAAACGGCTGGAGGAGGCGGAGCGGCTGCTGGCGAAGTGGCCGGAGGTTCAGGACGCCGATGGTGCTCCGGCAGAGGAGATTCTGGCTGCCTTGACGGATGACCTCAATACGGTTGCTGCCGTGCAGGCCTTGCATGGCCTTGCGCAGGACGCCGCCAAGGACAGTGCCTTGCTTCCGGTCTACTGGGCCAGTGCGCGTCTGCTCGGGCTCGCTCCTGTTGCTGCTGTGCTGGAGGGCGTGGATACGGGCCGCATCGAAACCCTCGTTGCAGACCGCCTTGCCAGTCTTGAAGCCAAAAACTGGGCCGAAGCCGACCGCATCCGCGACGAACTCTCCGCCATGGGCATTCAGCTCAAGGACGGCAAGGACAAGGATACGGGCGAGCGTGTGACCACGTGGGAGGTGAAGCGCTGAGGGGCGTTTCGTCCCTCGAGAGTCTGCCCCCCACCCCTTACCCCTCCCCACGGGGGGGGGGAGGGGGGCGGAGAAGCGCCGCCACAGATCAGATTTAGAACTGCGGGCAATGTCCGAACCTAATGTGTGGATGCAATAGCCACGAGGGGGAGGGGAGCGGACGGGCGGTGTTTCAGGCAGGTTTCGTCACTGCGGGTAAGGGGAAAAATTTCCTTTGTGATGAGCTTCCTCTCCTCTGGAAGTGGATTTTGGCAAAGCCTCTCAGCCCCCCTCCCCCTGGTGGGGAGGGGTAAGGGGTGGGGGGCTCTGCGGTTGCGAGGAAGCTGGGCTTCAAAGTGCGACTGACTGCAGGCAAAAGGGGTGTGTAACTTGACTGCAATCTCGAAGGACACACGACGCCGGGCGGTCAGCTTGAGGAGGGAGCAGACCTTTCAGGAAAAAGCGCTTTGGGTGCAGTTGAGAGAGTTGAAGGCATATGGAATTCACGTGCGGCGCCAGGCTCCGGTTGGTCCATATGTCGCGGATTTCGCAATCCTCTCGCGCCGTGTGGTTATCGAGGTCGACGGTGAGGTGCATGGGACCGGGGTTCAAGTTTCAAGGGATGAAACCCGGGACAGATGGCTTCAGAAGGAAGGGTTTCAAGTCTGGCGTTATGCGGCTGCGGATGTTGAACATAATCTTGAGGGTGTGGTCGAGGATGTGCTGAGGCGGTTGGGATTGCAGGGGAGTGCCGGGTGACTTGAGCTGGGCGTCCCTCGAGAGTCTGCCCCCCCACCCCTACCCCCTCCCCACGAGGGGGAGGGGGTAGGGGTGGGGGGCTCGGTAGTAGAATGCAAACTGGCCAGTGTTGTGTGTCATGGCTAGGCGCGAGGTATGGCGAGTTGCAACAGGGAGAACCAATCATGACCAGTGAACGGTCTGGCGGGTGTCAGTGCGGGGCGGTGCGGTTCCGGGTGCGGGGGCAGCTGGGGCATGCCTCGGTGTGCCATTGCCGCATGTGCCAGAAGGCTTTCGGCAGCTTCTATGCGCCGCTGGTCTCGGTGCGCGAGGCGGACAGTGTGGAGTGGACGCGCGGGGAGCGGACCGTCTTCCGCAGTTCCAATGTGGTGTCGCGCGGCTTTTGTTCTGCCTGCGGCACGCCGCTGACCTATGAGGCGCCGGACGGCATGGCCATCTCCATCGCTGCCTTTGACGATCCGTCCGGGATCGTGCCCATCGTTGCCTATGGGGTAGAGGGCAAGCTGCCTTATGCCGATGCGGTGCCGGATCTGCCGGAACGCAAGACGGAGGAGGATGTTGCGGCGGCGGCGTTTCTGGCCGCCATCGTCAGCTTCCAGCACCCCGATCATGATACAGACGTCTGGCCGCCGGAGGCGGTTTGAGGAAGGCCTGAGAATGGCCTGAGGAAGGAATGATCCAATGACGGAATTGCGCGGCCTTTATCCTGAAATCGAGCCCTATGCCTCCGGCATGCTCGATGTGGGCGATGGTCACACCATCTACTGGGAACGCTCCGGCACACCGGGCAAAAAGCCTGCGGTGTTCCTGCATGGCGGGCCGGGCGGCGGCATTTCGCCGGCGCACAGGCGGCTGTTCCATCCCGATCACTATGACGTGCTGCTGTTCGACCAGCGCGGCTGCGGCCGCTCGACGCCCCACGCGGAACTGGAAGCCAACACCACCTGGCATCTGGTGGAGGACATCGAGCGCCTGCGCAAACTGGCGGGCGTGGACCAGTGGCTGGTCTTCGGCGGCTCCTGGGGCTCGACGCTGGCTCTGGCCTATGCGCAGACCTATCCGGAGCGCGTGAGCGAACTGGTGCTGCGCGGCATCTACACGCTGACCAAGGCGGAACTGGACTGGTACTACCAGTTCGGCGTCTCCGAAATGTTCCCTGAGAAGTTCGAGCGCTTTCAGGCGCCGGTGCCGGAGGGCGAGCGCCATGCGATGATGGCGGCCTACCAGCGCCTGCTGACCCATCCGGACAAGGGGGTGCGGGTGGAGGCGGCCAAGGCTTGGAGCCTGTGGGAAGGTGAGACCATCACCCTGCTGCCGAGCCTCGACAACAGCCAGCATTTCGGCGAGGACGAATTCGCCCACGCCTTCGCCCGCATCGAGAACCACTTCTTCATGCATGGCGGCTGGCTGGAAGAGGGACAGCTGCTGCGTGATGCGGGCAAGCTGAAGGACATTCCGGGTGTGATCGTCCATGGCCGCTACGACATGCCTTGCCCGGCGCGATATGCCTATGGCCTGCACAAGGCTTGGCCGCGGGCGGATTTCCACCTCATCGAAGGGGCAGGGCATGCCTTCAACGAGCCGGGCATCCTCGACCGGCTGATCCGCGCCACAGACATGTTCGCAGGCCTTCCCGAGGCCTGAAGCTAAAAAAACAGCCAGAAACCGGTATCCAGACAATGACCCGCGAGAAACTCTATCTGTTCGACACCACGCTCCGTGACGGGGCGCAGACCAGCGGCATCGACTTTTCCATCGCGGAAAAGATCGCTATTGCCGAACTGCTGGAGCGGCTGGGTGTCGATTACATCGAGGGCGGCTATCCGGGTGCGAACCCGACGGATACCGAGTTCTTTTCGGAGAAGCGGACGAAGACCGCCCGCTTCACCGCCTTCGGTATGACCAAGCGGGCAGGGCGCTCCGCCTCCAACGATCCGGGCCTGCAGCTGCTGCTGGAAGCCAAGGCGGATGCCAACTGCTTTGTGGCCAAGTCCTGGGACTACCACGTGGAAGTGGCGCTCGGCTGCACCAACGAGGAGAACCTTGAAAGCATCCGCGACACGGTGCAGGCCGCTGTTGCCGCTGGCCGCGAAGCCATGATCGACTGCGAGCATTTCTTCGATGGCTTCAAGGCCAATCCGGAGTATGCGCTGGCCTGCGCCCGCACGGCTTATGAAGCGGGGGCGCGCTGGGTGGTGCTGTGCGACACCAACGGCGGCACCCTGCCGGGCGAGGTGAAGGACATCATCGCCCGGGTGAGCCAGGTGGTGCCGGGCAGTCATCTGGGCATCCACGCCCACAATGACACAGGCCAGGCGGTCGCCAATTCTCTGGCGGCGGTGGAGGCTGGTGTGCGCCAGATCCAGGGAACGCTCAATGGCATCGGCGAGCGCTGCGGCAATGCCAATCTGATCAGCCTGATTCCGACGCTGATGCTGAAGGCGCCTTACAGGGATACGGTGGAACTCTCCGTCCGGCCGGAACGGCTGAAGGACATCACCGCCATCTCGCACACCTTTGACGAGATGCTGAACCGCGCCCCGGACCGGCATGCGCCATACGTGGGTGAGAGCGCCTTTGCCACCAAGGCCGGCATCCATGCCTCGGCCCTGCTGAAGGACCCGAAGACCTATGAGCATGTGGAGCCGGAAAGCGTCGGCAACAAGCGCAAGGTGCTGGTGTCCGATCAGGCAGGCAAGAGCAATCTGCTGGGCGAGCTTTCCCGCCTTGGCATCGACGTGGACAAGGCCGATCCGAAGCTGGATGCGCTGCTGACGGAAGTGAAGGAGCGCGAGGCCAAGGGCTATGCCTATGAGGCGGCGGATGCGTCCTTCGAGCTGCTGGCCCGGCGCATCCTGGGCAAGGTGCCGCGCTTCTTCGAGGTGAAGTCCTTCCGCGTCATGGTGGAGCGGCGTTTCAACGCGGTGGGCGAGCAGGTCACCATGTCCGAGGCGGTGGTGAAGGTGGATATCGATGGGGAAACCCGCATGTCCGTCTGCGAGGGCAACGGCCCGGTCAACGCGCTGGACGGTGCGCTGCGCAAGGATCTGGGCAAGTATCAGTCGGCCATCGAGGGGCTGGAGCTGGTGGACTACAAGGTGCGTATCCTCGATGGCGGCACGGGCGCCATCACGCGTGTGCTGATCGAAAGCCACGACAAGACCACGCACCAGCGCTGGTTCACCATCGGCGTGTCGTCCAACATCGTCGATGCCTCGTTCCAGGCACTGACGGATTCCATCACCTATGCGCTGTTGAAGTCGGTGGGATAGGACCCCTAATGCCAAGGCTTTCGATGCTGACGCATCACGCCTTGAAAATGCTCAAGCGCCGCAAGGGCTTAACCAATGCTCGATGAGTCAAGCTCATCAAGCACTGGTATAAGATCAGCCCCTGCCGCCCGAGGCAGGGGTGACTAGAACGCGAAGGCTCAGGAGGCAACGAGCTGGTTGCGTCCGGAGTCCTTTGCGGAATACAGCCGGGCGTCGGAGGTCCGGATGGCTTCCGACAAGTCATGGCCGGGGATGACTGACAGGCCAATGCTGGCAGCAATGCGGAAGGTCTGCTCCCCGGACGAAATGTCGAGGCTCTGCAGCCGGCAGCGGAAGGCTTCGACGCGGGTCATGACCTCTGCTTCGCTCTTTCCGCATAATACGGCACAGAACTCGTCACCGCCCAGCCGCACCGCCTGACCTTCCTCGCCTGCAAGCCGCAGAAGCTCGTCCGACAGGGCAATCAGCGCCCGGTCTCCGGCTTCGTGGCCGTAGGTGTCGTTGACATGTTTGAACTTGTCCACGTCAACCAGCGCCAGCCAGCGGACTTCGCCGCGCTCCTGGGCTTCTGAAACAAGGCGGATGCCTTCACTGAACAGGAAGCGGCGGTTGTAGAGCCCGGTCAGAGCGTCCCGGAAACTGCGGTCGCTGAGATCGGCAAAACGGTCGATGACATCGAGGTTCTGGGAAACCCGCAGCAGCAGTTCTTCCGGCGGACAGCTCTTGTGCAGGAAGTCGCTGGCGCCGTATTTCAGAAAGCGGATGCGGTTTTCCATGTCTTCGGATCCGGAAATGCCGATGACGGCGAGGGATTCCCGGCTGCGCTTGCGCCGGATTGCCTTCAGGAACGAGAATCCGTCTTCCTCCGGCATGAAGTAATCCACGATGACCAGCCGGATTTCCGGATAATCCTGCAGATACTGCATGCCCTCCTTGGCGGAACTGGCCACAAACATCTTGTAGCGGTGCCGGGCAATCGTCTCGCTCATATAGGTCCGCTCGACCACCGCGTCATCGATGACCAGCACGCCAATGGACGAATTCCGGCCCAGCCGCTGCACCAGATCGCCGAGGTAGTCGAGACTGGAAGGGCTATCCTTGATGATGTAGTCGAGCACCCCCTTGTCACGCATCGCCTTGCGCAGGTGGGGCTCGAAGCGGCTGGTGAAAACGACCGTGGGAACCCGGTGCGAGATACACAGGTCCACAATCTGACCGTCCGGAGCATCGGGCAGGGTCAGGTCGACAAGGGCCAGCTCAAAGGCTTCGCCGCCGCCTGTGAGCTGGGCTTCCGCCTGGGCAAGGGTCCTTGCCACCGTGATCCGGCGCTCTCCGATCTCAGCGAGTTTCTTGAGTGCAGCCTTCTCAAAGAAGGCGGCATCCTCGACGAGAAGGATCTTCTGCATATCTGTCCGCCGGCATTGATAAAAGTTTCGAGAATAGTGAATGCCAATCACAAACAAACAGTTATCCTGACGCGTCAATTTTTCTCAAATGACCAATTTGACGCGGTGCCGGCGGCGGGGAAAGAGTCAAAATATCAATAGTTTGCCCGGGCGCTCGAATTATAGGTGTGCGCCCCGGCAAAGACTTCCTTGAGTTGTTATAGGCAGTTATACGTATGCCTTGTCAGAAGTTCTCAAGTCCCGCTGCGGCATCAACAAGTTGGGCGTTTTGTGAGGACTGGAAGGCTTCCTGCAGCATCGGAATGATACTGGCAGTGTCAGAAGCAACGAGATAGGGCACATCCTGCTCGGGCCGGATGAAAGCCTCGTTACGCATGTGGTCGAGGAGTTCCAGGAGCGGAGACCAGAAACTGTTGATATTGGCCAGAAGTACCGGTTTGCGGTGCTGTCCCAGCTGGGCCCAGGTCATCATTTCGACGACTTCCTCCAGAGTGCCAATACCGCCGGGCAGGGCGACAAAAGCATCCGACTTCTGGAACATCAGTTTCTTGCGCTCGTGCATGTCGCGGGTGACGATGAGATCGCTCACCTCATGCAGCATGACTTCGCGCTGCTCGAGAAACTCCGGGATAATGCCGGTTACCTGTGCCCCATGATCAAGGGCGGACTTGGCAACTGCCCCCATAAGGCCAACGGAACCGCCGCCATAGATAAGCGACAGCCCTGCCTCGCCGATCAACCGGCCGAGGCTTCGGGCAGCGTCCAGATAGGTTGCGTCATGGCCGAAGCTTGATCCGCAATAGACACAAATGCTCTTGAGATTCGTCATGGCAAAATGTTTGGCATTGGCAGACAGCCATGGTCAAGCATTGCCTGCGGCAACAAAGCTTGCGTGCCTTGTGCAAAATGCCGTTTATGCGGCGAATCTGCTAGATCTTGTGGTGTTCTTCGTGAAACGCTGGGGAACTGTTCAGAAATTGGGTGTCCGGTGCAGCCGGGCATGTGGCAGGGGGCGAGCTGTGCGGCTGTTGAAGAGAGCCGCCGCACCTCCAATCAGGGTTTGGGGTCTGAGATGACACGTAAAGGGGTTACCGTCAGTCTGGTCATTGCCGTGGTCGTGGGGATCATTGCGCTGCTGACAGGCTATCTGAGCCAGAAGGATGCGGGAGCGCCCCGGGAAACGGCAAGTGCCCCGCAAGCCGCAAGTCAGACGGCCGCCCCTGCAGCTCCGGCCGAGGCCCCGGCGGCAACGGCTCCTGATACCGCGTCCCAGCCGGCCGCAGTCCAGTCCCCGGCCCCGGCGGCTGAACCTGCCGCAACTCCCGAACCGGAAGCTCCCAGCTTTGACGTCGCTGGAATTGAAGCCGATGGCGCAGCCGTGATTGCGGGCCGTGCGGCACCGGGCTCGAAGGTGTCCCTGCTGGCCAACGGCGAGGTGATCGGCACCGCCACAGCCAATGAGGCAGGGGAATGGTCGATGGTCCTCGACAAGCCGCTGGCGCCCGGCGACTACGACATGCTGCTGCGCATGGAAACGGCTGACGGGAAGACCATCGAGTCGGCGCAGCGCCTGACCGTTTCTCTTCCGGGCAGCGGCCAGGAACGTCCTCTGATCGTCCTCAACAGCCCGGATGCGCCGTCCAGCGTGCTGCAGCAGCCCGCCGCTGTCGAGGTGGCGAGCGCTGAGGCCACTCCGAAGCCGGAGGAGACCGCGCCAGCAGCTGAAGCGGCACCTGAGGCGGCCTCTGAAGCGGCACCGGCGGCAGCGCCCGAAGGAGAGCCTGCAGCAGAAGCAGCTCCTGCCGAGCCGGCGCCTGTGGCCGCCGAAACCGCCGCGCCGGAGGCCGGCACCACCGAACCGGCGGCAGCATCTGCCCCGGAATCTGCGCCGGAACCTGCATCTGCACCTGAAGCTGCCCCGCAAGCCACTGCTGAAGCAGCCCCGGACGCAGCCCCAGACGCAACCCCAGACGCCGCTCCTGAAGCTGCCGCGGAGGCCGGTCCGGAACAGGCTGCCGTGCCGGCCGGGGCCGCTCCCGAGCCTGCACCAGTTGCTGCCGCGCCTGCGCCCGCAGAAGCGCCCGCAGCAGAGGTCAAGCCCGTCATCGCGCCGGTCACAGTGGAAGCGGTCGAGTCCGAGGATGGCAAGCTCTATGTGGCTGGCACCAGCACGGCGGATGCGCTGCTGCGCATCTATGTGGCCGATGCTCTGGTTGGTGAAACGAAGGCCAACGGGGATGGCCGCTGGCTGCTGGAAACCACGGCTGAGATTCCGGTTGGTGACGTCGAGGTTCGTGCCGACCATGTGGACCCGGTCACCGGTGCGGTGCTGGCCCGTGCTGCCGTATCGTTCCGCAAGGCCGAGCCGCAGGAGATCGTTCTCAGCAAGGTCGAGGAAGCCGGTTCTGAAGGCGCGTCCGATGCCGCTGCTGCCCCGCAGGTGCCGAATGTCATCATCCGCAAGGGCGACAATCTCTGGAACATCTCCCGCCGCCTTTATGGCACGGGCTTCCGCTACACCACCATCTATCAGGCCAACAAGGACCAGATCCGCAATCCGGACCTGATCTATCCGGGACAGGTGTTCCTGACCCCGGGTGCGGAACCGGATGACGCTGCCAAGTAAGCTGCGGATCTGTGCCGACGAATTGCGAGGCGCCGGGAAACCGGCGCCTTCGGTTTTTCTGGCTTTGCAGACCTGTTATGATGGAAGCCGGTTCACGAAAGAAGTTGCTTGGCCATGCGTGTTGTCCTGGCGATGATCGCCATCCTGCTTGCCGCCGCGCAACAGGTGCGCGCTGAGGCTGAGCCGTTCTCCCTTGCCCTGGATGAGCTTCAGGTGGCGCAGCGGTTCAGCTGCGGCGGCACCTGCGGCACGGTGCGCTCCTGCGAGGAGGCCGTCTATCTCTGGTGTGTCTGCGGCTATTCCCGTGCCGATGGTGACGGCGATGGCGTGCCTTGCGAAAAGGTCTGCGGCGACAGTACGCAGCGCAATCTGCAGAAGGTGCGGGAGCTGATGGACCAGTTCGGTTGCCGCTAAGACCAGATCCCGCTGAGCTTGGCTCATCGGGACTTGGTCAGGCCCGTGCGGCGTTCGAGCATTGTCGAGGCGTGTTGCGTCAGCATCCCGGATGCCTTGGTACAAGCCTCTGCTGATTCAACATGTCAACACACTGACTCAGCGGCATCAGCCACTTGCACCGGCAACATGAATCACAAGGGGCAATTGGCCGGAAAACCGGAATCAACATGCCAAGTGCTTGAATCAGTTTGTGAAGAAGCCGAATCGATCTCTCAGCTCTCCAGGCCAAGTGCCTGAGCCGACTCCACAATCCGGTCGATCAGCGCCGCCGCTTCACCCATATGGAGCGCCGGGTCCTTGAGGGAGCTCCAGTCAGCGGGAACCGGGGTCATGGCGGCCAGCACATCGAAGAGATGGGTGCCGCTCGCAAGGACTGTAGCACAGGCTTTCTTTACCAAATCTTGCGCCTGCGGACGCGGCATGGTGGCAGCGAGCGCGAAGCTGGCCGCTTCCGCCAGCAGCAGACCGTTGCTTGCCTCGATGTTGGCGCGCATGCGGGCGGTGTCGATGACGAGGCTGTCCAGCAGGCTGGTGGCTGTGGTGAGCGCCTTGCCGGTGGCGGCAGCGATCTGCGGCAGGCTCAGCCACTCGATCAGCCAGGCCGCGCCGCTGCGCTCATACTCTGCAATGGCCGCCTGCTGCAGGGTGCCGAGCTGACCGCCGGTGTAACGGGCGAGGGCGATCAGCACTTCGGCGCCCACCGGGTTGGCCTTGTTGGGCATGGTGGACGAGCCGCCGCCGCTGCCGGGGCGCAGCTCGCCGATTTCGTTCTGGGAGAGGAGTGCAATGTCCTGCCCGGTCTTGCCGAGGCTGCCGGTGACGAGGGCACACCAGCCGGCAAATTCCATCAGCCCGTCGCGGCTCACATGCCAGGGCACGGGCGAAATTGTGAGACCCAGCCGTTCGGCGAGCTTTGCCTCCACCGCCAGCCCATGCGGGGCCAGCGCGGCAAGGTTGCCCGACGCCCCGCCCAGCGACAGGCGGAGCAGGCGCGGGCGCAATTGAGCAAGACGTTCCAGATGCGCCAGCAGCGGTGCCAGCCACACGGCGGCCTTCAGGCCGAAGCTTGTGGGGGTCGCCTGCTGCATGCGGGTGTGCGCCGCCATGGGCGTTGCCCGGTGCGCCTCTGCCATGCGCAGCAGCAGCCGGGAAAGATCACGCAGGCGCGTTTCGAAAAGGTCTGCCAGTTGCGACAGCCGCAGCACCAGACCGGTGTCGGCAATGTCCTGACTGGTCGCGCCCCAATGGACGAAGGGGCCATGTTCAGCCGGCACGGCCTTGCGCAGGGCCGCGACCAGTGCAGGCACAGGCACGCCATCCTGCGCGGTGGCGGACGAAAGGGCGGCCGGGTCCAGTGTCAGGTGTCTTGCCGCCGCGCCGATCGCCTTCGCAGCTTCGTGCGGAATGAGGCCGCAGTCCCCTTGCGCCAGTGCGAGAGCTGCCTCCACCTCCAGCATGGCCGCAAGGGCCGCAGCATCGCTGAACAGCGCCGCCGTTTCACCATCCTGCAGCAGGCCGGAGAGGAGAGGGGAATCGAAGGGGCTGACGGTCATGGCTGTCCCTGATGCGGCCGGAAATGGCGCTGGTATGTATTGGTACTGGAACGGCAAGGACCCGCCAAGCGCGGGCCGGATGCCGGGTGCTGGAGCATCGCAGAAAAGGCTGGAGCCGGGCCGTCTTTGGCCCGGCTCCATGCACGGTTCCTGATCAGGGTTTGATGGGCTATCTGGATCTCGCCCCGGTCAGGTCCGTCTCTTGCCTGCGAGCGATCAGATGTCGAAGAACACCGTCTCGTTTTCACCCTGGATGTGGATGTCGAAGGTGTAGACCACCTCGCCATTGCGCTCCCCGCGCTGGGCGATCAGCGTCTTGCGGCGCACCGGGTGCTCCACGAGGTTGATGACCGGGTCCTTGGCATTGGCTTCTTCCTCGTCGGAGAAATAAAGCCGGGTGTTGAGGCCGAGGTTGATGCCGCGTGCGACGATCCACAGGCTGATATGCGGGGCCTGCGGGCGCCCGTCACGCCAGCGGACGGAGCCGGGCTTGATGGTTTCGATGACGAAGACGCCGGTTTCAAAGTCCGAGCAGGTGCGGCCCCAGCCCCGGAAGTCCGGATCAAGCTGGCCCGGCCCCTTGTCTTCCGGGTGGTTGTAGCGGCCATCGCTGTTGGCCTGCCAGCTCTCGATCAGCACATCCTTCAGCGGCGTGCCGGAGCCGTCGAAGACGCGGCCCTCGATGCGGATGCGCTCGCCGCGCGTATCGGGACCGGCGACCACATGGCTGAAGTTCTTCTCGAAGATGTCGAACCCGGCTGCCTGCGGGGCAAGGCCGATGTGGACATAGGGGCCTGCCGTCTGGCTGGCGGTTTCCTGAAGATAGGGAAGCGGCAGAACCATGGCTCAGTTTCCTTCCAGACGGTTTTCGAAAAGCGTGGAGCGGCGGCCGCGCAGCACGATGTCGAAGCGGTAGGCCCGGTAGTCGAGCGGGGCGGAGGCCTTCATGTCCAGCGGGGCGATCAGCCGCTCGATGGCACCGGCGTCCGGGATGGTCTTGACGATCGGGCAGATGCCGATCAGCGGGTCGCCCTCGAAATACATCTGGGTGATCAGGCGCTGCGTGAAGGAATGGCCGAACACCGAGAAGTGGATGTGGGCCGGGCGCCAGCTGTTGATGTAGTTGCGCCAGGGATAGGGGCCCGGCTTGATGGTGCGGAAGAAATAGTAGCCGTTCTCATCCGTCAGGGTGCGGCCGCAGCCGCCGAAGTTCGGGTCGATCGGGGCGAGATAGGTGTCCTTCTTGTGGCGGTAGCGGCCGCCCGCATTCGCCTGCCAGGCTTCCACCAGCACTTCCGGCAGCCCGCGGCCGTTCTCGTCCAGCACGCGGCCATGCACCACGATCCGCTCGCCGATGGGCTCACCCGTCTTGGCGTAGTTGAGGATCATGTCATTGTCGAGCGGGCCAAGGTCGTTGTGGTTGAAGGCCGGGCCGGTGATCTCGCCCATGCCCTGTTCCAGCGACAGCAGCGCCTTCTGCGGCGAACGCAGAACGGAGCTCTTGTAGCCCGGCGCATAGGCAGGCGGATGCATGGACAGCTCGCGCTGGTAATAGTCGCCCAGTCCCGGGCTCGGAAAGTTGCTTGGGGTCTCGCTCATGACTGGCCTCCCTGATCCAGATCAGCAGGTTTGCGCATTTCCTCCACTTCGCCCATCCGCCCGTTGGCGGCGAGGGTTTCGCGGGCAATCTTGAAAGCGGTGTTGGCCGCAGGCACCCCGGCGTAGATCGCCACATGCAGCAGCGCTTCGCGGATGTCGCGCGCGCTGGCGCCGGTGTTGGCACTGGCGCGCACATGCATGGCCAGTTCCTCATGGTGGCCGAGCCCGGCCAGCAGGGCAATGGTGACGAGGCTGCGTTCGCGCTTTGTCAGGCTGTCATCGGCCCAGACCGTGCCCCAGGCGCTTTCCACGATCAGCGTCTGGAAGTCCTCGTCGAAGGGCGTCTGGTTGGCAATGGCCCGGTCCACATGGGCGTCGCCCAGAACGGAGCGGCGGGTCTTCATGCCATTGGCATGGCGCGAGCCGGGGGAACGGTCAGACAAGGGAATGCTCCTCAAGGAAAGTATCAACGGCCGCGCAGAAGGCCTCCGGCGCCTCGACGCAAGGGATGTGGCCCACGCCCTCGATCAGGGTGAAGCTTGAGCCCTCGATGAGATCAGCGGTGCCGCGCACCAGATCCGGCGGGGTCGAGCCATCCTCGCTGCCCGCAATCACCAGCACCGGCAGCTTCAGCTTCGCGGTGGAAGCGGTGAGATCGGCGCCAGCCAGCGCATGGCAGATGCCGGTGTAGCCTTCGCGCGTGGTGCGGGTCAGCATGGCGCGCCAGCCGGAGAGTTCCTCCGGACGGCTCTGGCGGAAGGCGGCAGAGAACCAGCGCTCCAGAATGGGTTCCGAGAGGGACGCAATTCCGCCCGCTTCAATCGCGGCGATGCGCTGGGCCCACATTTCAGGCGAGCCCACCTTGGCCGCTGTGTTGCTGAGCACCGCTGCCCGCACCAGACCGGGGCGCCGCGCCGCCAGCCCTTGCGCCACCAGTCCGCCCACAGACAGGCCCACGACAATGGCAGAGGTGATGCAGAGCGCCGCCAAAAGCTGGTCGAGATCGGCTACGAGATCCTCAATGGAATAGGGAGCGTCGGGGCACTCGGACAGGCCGTGGCCGCGCATGTCGTAGCGCAGGATGCGGAACCTGCCGGAGTAATGCGCCGCCACCCGGTCCCATGAGCGGAAGTCCGTGCCAAGCGAATTGGCGAAAACGAGAACGGGCAGGTGCTGTTCGCCGCTGTCGCTCACATGCAGGCACACACCGTTTGCGCGGATCATCTGCAACGCACTCTCTCCCTCTTGCCGCGTTTCCCTTGCGGGCAATGTTCATTCCGGACTGCCTCGCAGGCCCCAATTCCCGTTTCTTTGGCAGAGCCTTTCCGCCCCCCTCCCCACGAGGGGGAGGGGGGCTGAGACGCTGTGCAGCAAGCCATCTTCAGTCTGAAGTCTCTTGCGCGAAAGCGGTAAGTGAACTCGTAGCGCCCCATCTGGAACACGTCTTCTCCTGAGGCAGACTATTTCATTCATCCATCGGTTATGTAAAATGACAAATTGTCCAGTCAGCATAACCGGAGGGAATGGATGATCATTGATGGCCGGGTGAAATACCGCCACATCCAGTGCTTTCTGGAGGTGGCCCGCAGGCGCAGTCTGGTGAAGGCCGCCGATGCACTGGCCATCACCCAGCCGGCCGTGTCCAAGACGCTGAAGGAGCTGGAGGAGATTCTCGGCGTGCGCCTGTTCGAGCGCTCGCGCAAGGGCGTGGAACTGACCCAGTTCGGTGATGTACTGCTGCACTATGCAGGGGCCAGCCTTGCCGCGCTGAAGCAGGGGCTCGACAGCGTGGCGCAGGCGCGCATGTCGGGGGATTCGTTCCTGAATGTCGGCGTCTTGCCAAGTGTGGCAGCGCGCATCTTCCCGGAGGCGGTGCAGCGCTTCGAGGCAGAGGCCATCGGCACGGTTCTGACGATGGAAGCCGGACCAAACCGGTTTCTGCTCGGGCGCCTCAGGGTGGGTGAATTGGATCTGGTGGTCGGCCGTCTTGCGGACCCAGAGCAGATGCAAGGCCTCTCCTTCACGCATCTTTATTCCGAAAGCGTGTCGCTGGTGGTGCGCCGGGGGCATCCGCTGCTGGATGAGCCCTCGGCGGATCTGGCGCGGATCGCGGATTTCACCGTGCTTTATCCAACGCGCGAGGCCATCATCCGGCCCTATGTGGAGCGGCTGTTGATCGCTCATGGCGTTACCCATCTGCCCAAGCGGGTGGAGACCATTTCCGACACCTTCGGCCGCATCTACACGCTGGACAGTGACGCGGTGTGGATCATCTCCAGCGGAGTGGTTGCCCGCGACATTGCCAATGGCGACCTGGGGGAACTGCCGGTAAAGACGGCGGAAACGCTGGGGCCGGTGGGGCTGACCACCCGCGCCGACACGCCGCCGACACCGGCGCTGATCCTGATGCAGGCTTGCCTGCGCTTTGCCGCCGAAAAGGCGCGCTGACCGATTGATACATGCCCCTGTGTGCCGGGCACGGCCTGTGTCCATGCACGCTGCGCGGCACAGCGTGCAAATTGATGCTGCCGAAGGGATTTCTCTCATGGCTTCAAAAAGCGGGAGTAAAGGTCCAGCTTCTGGCAATCTGCGCAAAACTGTTTCTTATGCGCAAGGGCAACGCCCTATAGTCTCGCGCACATGTTTCCCGGCGCAGCAGCGCAGCGGGAAGAGGGAGTGGAAGAAGGCAATCGCATGTCAGACCGGCTCAGCAATCTCCGGCGCCTTGAGGCGGAGAGCATTCACATCATCCGCGAGGTGGCGGCAGAGTTCCGCAATCCGGTGATGCTCTATTCCATCGGCAAGGACTCCTCCGTGATGCTCCATCTGGCGATGAAGGCCTTCTATCCGTCCAAGCCGCCTTTCCCCTTCCTGCATGTGGATACGGGCTGGAAGTTCCGCGAGATGATCACTTTCCGCGACGAGACCGTGAAGCGGCTCGGGCTGGAACTGATCGTTCACACCAACCCGGACGGGCTGGCGCAGAACATCAATCCGTTCGACCACGGCTCGCAGGTCCACACCCACATCATGAAGACCGAGGCGCTGAAGCAGGCGCTGACGAAATACGGCTTCGATGCGGCCTTTGGCGGCGCGCGCCGCGACGAGGAAAAGTCCCGCGCCAAGGAGCGCGTCTTCTCCTTCCGCACGGCGGCCCACACCTGGGACCCGAAGAACCAGCGGCCGGAACTGTGGAACCTCTACAACGCCCGTGTGGCGAAGGGCGAATCCATCCGCGCCTTCCCGCTGTCCAACTGGACCGAGCTGGACATCTGGCAGTACATCCTGGCCGAAAACATCCCCATGGTGCCGCTCTATTACGCCGCACCCCGCCCGGTGTTGGAGCGGGACGGCATGCTCATCATGGTCGATGATGACCGGATGAAGCTGCGGGCCGGGGAAACGGTGGAAGAGAAATCCGTCCGCTTCCGCACGCTCGGCTGCTACCCGCTGACCGGTGCCATTGAATCGGAGGCTGACACGCTGCCGGCCATCCTGCGCGAGATGCTGATTGCGCGCACATCCGAACGCTCCGGCCGCCTGATCGACCACGACGACAGCGCCTCCATGGAAAAGAAGAAGCGCGAGGGGTATTTCTGATCATGGACTTCTCCGAAAAGCTCACGTCCGAAGAGGCCGTGCTCGACTATATCCGTTCGCAGGAAAACAAGGACCAGCTGCGCTTCCTCACCTGCGGCAGCGTTGATGACGGCAAGTCCACCCTGATCGGGCGCCTGCTCTATGACACGAAGCTGATCTTCGAGGACCAGCTGGCAGCACTCGAAAAGGACAGCCGCAAGCACGGCACCGTGGGCGAGGATATGGACCTGGCCCTGCTGGTGGATGGTCTTGAGGCCGAGCGCGAGCAGGGCATCACCATCGACGTGGCCTACCGCTTCTTTGCCACCGACAAGCGCAAGTTCATCGTCGCCGACACGCCGGGCCACGAGCAATACACCCGCAACATGGCGACTGGTGCCTCCACCGCCGATCTTGCCGTGCTGCTGGTCGATGCCCGCCACGGGCTGATGACCCAGACCCGCCGCCACGCCTTCATTGCTTCGCTGCTGGGCATCCGCCACGCGGTGCTGGCGGTGAACAAGATTGATCTCGTGGATTTCTCGCAGGAGCGTTTCAACGAAATCCGTACGGCTTTCGAGGAACTGGCCCGCGGCTTCGGCTTCGAGACGCTGCAAGCAATCCCCATCTCCGCCCGCTATGGCGACAACGTCACCAGCCGCAGCGCCCATATGCCCTGGTACGATGGCCCCGTGCTGCTGGAGCATCTGGAAAGCGTGGATGTGAACGGGACTGACGAGGCCCGCACCTTCCGTTTCCCCGTCCAGTGGGTGAACCGTCCGAACCTCGACTTCCGCGGCTATTCCGGCACCATTGCCAGTGGCCGCGTGTCCTTGGGGGAGGAACTGATCGTTGCAGCTTCCGGCAAGACATCCCCGGTCACCCGCATTCTGGGTGCAAGCGGCGATGTGGACAGCGCAAGGGCCGGTGAGGCGGTGACCATCGTTCTCAAGGACGAGATCGATATTTCGCGCGGCGACGTGCTGGCGCCGGTGCAGGCACGGCCTGATGTGGCGGACCAGTTCTCCGCCCATGTGATCTGGATGGCGGAAGACGCCCTGCTGCCGGGCCGCTCCTATCTCATGAAGATCGGCGCACGCACGCTGGCGGCCTCGGTTACCGACATCCGCCACAAGATCAACGTCAACACCTTCGAGCAGACGGCGGCCAAGACGCTGGCGCTGAACGAGATTGGCCTTTGCAATCTCGCGCTGTCCGGTGCCGTCGCCTTTGACGCCTACAAGGACAACCGCACGACCGGTGCCTTCATCCTGATCGACCGCATGACCAATGCGACGGTGGGAGCGGGCATGGTGGCCCATGCGCTGCGCCGGGCCAGCAACATCCACTGGCAGGCGCTGGACGTGGACAAGGCGGCCCGCAGCGAGAGCCTGCGGCAGAAGCCGGTGGTGCTGTGGTTCACCGGGCTGTCGGGGTCCGGCAAATCCACCATCGCCTCCATTGTGGAGAAGAAGCTGCATCTGGAAGGCCGGCACACCTATGTGCTCGACGGCGACAACGTGCGCCACGGCCTCAACCGGGATCTGGGCTTCACCGACGGCGACCGGGTGGAAAACATCCGCCGCGTCGGCGAGGTGGCCAAGCTCTTCACTGATGCGGGCCTGATCACGCTGGTGTCCTTCATCTCGCCCTTCAAGGCCGAGCGCCAGATGGCGCGCGAACTTCTGGAACCGGGCGAGTTCATCGAGATCTTCGTGGACACGCCGCTGGACGACTGCAAGGCGCGTGATCCCAAGGGCCTCTACAAGAAGGCGATCGCGGGCGAGATCCCGAACTTCACCGGCATCAGCAGCCCTTATGAAGCACCGGAAAACCCGGAACTGCACCTCAAGACCGCAGGGCGTGAGGCCGAGGTTCTGGCCGAGGAAGTGCTCAACCACCTGCGCCGGGAAGGCATCATCCCCGCCATCGGCTATTTCGCGGCCGGTGAGGGGATTTGATAACAACTCTCGATGAGCTCGACTCATCGAGAGTTGGTCAGGCCCGTGCGGCGCCTGAGCAATTTCAAGGCGTGATGCGTCAGCATCCCGGAGCCTTGGTATGAGTCTGAAGGCGGGCACATGCGGGGCCGCCGGTTGCGGGGAACGCAAACCGTATTCGTCATGCCATGGCTACGGCCATGGCATCCATGCCGTGACGCTTCTGCCCGGCGAGGCCTCAACATTGCTGTCTTCCCATGCTGACTGCCCGTTGTGAGAGGTCTCGGCATGGATGGCATGATCAAGTCATGCCATGACGAAATGACTGTCGTTCAACGAAAAACAGGGCGCGGATCATCTCCGCGCCCTTGATGTTTCAGCCTTGCCGTTATGTGCGCGATCAGTTCGCGCCAGACAGGCAGGACTTCAGCGAGGCGGCCATGTTGCGGGTCACCTCGAAATAGAGGTCCTTGCCATTGGCCACATCCGCGCCCAGCGGGTCGAGCACGCCGGTGCGCACATCCGTGCCTTCGATGAGCACGCTGACCAGCTTCGGCTCGAACTGCGGCTCGGAGAAGACGCAGACGGCACCCAGGTCCTTCAGCTTGGTGCGCAGGGCGGCGACACGCTCGGCACCCGGCTGCACTTCCGGGCTGAGGGTGACGGAGCCGGCCGCCCGCACGCCGAAGCGGTGTTCGAAATACTGGTAGGCATCGTGGAAGACGATGAAGGGCTTGTCCTTCACCGGCTCCAGCTCGGCGGCGAGCTCGGTTTCCAGCGCCGTCAGCTTTTCCTTCAGCGCAGCGGCATTGGCGGCATAGGTGGCCGCGTTCTCCGGATCGGCTTCGGACAGGTGGTGGGCGATGTCGTCCGCCATGGCCTTGGCGTTTTCCGGGTCCAGCCAGACGTGGGCGTCAAACTCGCCATGCTCGTGGCCATGACCGTGGTCATGCGAATGCGAATGGCCATGACTGTGATCATGCCCCGCATGGCTGTGCCCTGCTTCGCCCTCTTCATGACCATGGTCATGCGGCTCGAAATTGGCATCCTCGCGCACCGGCAGCTTGTTGACGCCCGGCGCTTCGGACAGTTCGATGGCCTCGGCCTTTTCGCCCAGCGTTTCGAGCGGCTTTGAGAGGAAAGGCTCCAGCTCCGGCCCGACCCAGAACACCACATCCGCATCCGCGATCAGCTTGGCGGTTGAAGGCTTCAGCGCGAAGGTATGCGGCGAGGCGGCGCCATCGACGATGACGGAGGGCTCACCCACGCCGTCCATGACGGCGGCAACGAGGCTCTGCACCGGCTTGATCGAGGCAACGACCTTGGGCGCGGCGAGTGCAGGGGAAAGGCTGAGCAGCATCAGGGCAGTGCCGGCCAGTGCTGCGCGGGCGAGGCGGCTCTTGGAGCCGGTGCGGGAAGTCTGGGACATGGGAAGTCTCCTTCAGTCCTCGGGGGAAAGGCCCGGCGCAGGAGGCGCGTCAGGCGGAACTTGTGATGTTATGTTGTTACATTGTTTGCGTGATCGTATAACGTATGAGATAAGTCCCGGCAACCCCGATCCTCACACTGGAAAGCAACCGGCTTGTCTCCCAGCGGTTCCCATCTCATCCAATTGTCCAATGCCGGCGTGCAGCGCGACGGCCGCTGGCTGGTGCGCGGCGTCGATCTGACCGTGGCTCCGCGTGAAATTGTCACGCTCATCGGCCCCAATGGATCCGGCAAGTCCACGACGGCCAAGATGTCGCTCGGCATCATCGCGCCGACGGAGGGCACTTCGGCCCGCAAGCACGGGCTCAGGGTTGGCTACGTGCCGCAGAAGGTTGCCATCGACTGGACGCTGCCGCTGACGGTCGGCCGCTTCATGCGCCTGACGTCGCCGCTGTCCGAAGCCGAAGCCGTCGAGGCCCTGTCCGCCACCGGCATCGCCCATCTGATCAAGGCCGAGATGCGCAACCTTTCTGGCGGCGAAATGCAGCGGGCGCTGCTGGCCCGCGCCTTTGCCCGCAAGCCGGACCTCCTCGTGCTGGACGAGCCGGTGCAGGGCGTGGATTACAACGGCGAGATCCTGCTCTACGACCTGATCAAGGACCTGCGCGACCGGATCGGCTGCGGCATCCTGATGATTTCCCACGACCTGCACGTGGTGATGGCCGCCACCGATCAGGTCATCTGCCTCAATGGCCATGTCTGCTGCCGGGGCACGCCGGTCAATGTCGCCCGCTCCAGCGCTTACCGCGAACTCTTCGGCATCCGTGCCGCCGGGGCGCTGGCGGTCTATGAGCACAGCCACGATCACGAGCATCTGCCCGATGGCCGTGTCCGCCATGCGGATGGCTCGGTCACCGACAGCTGCCATCCGGGCGACGGGCATCACGATCACAGCCATGGCCACAGTCACAGTCATGACCATCATGGTCACCATCACCACGGACATGATCACGCCCATGAAGCGGGCGTGGAGCCTTGCGGCGGTGTGAAGGAGGACGAGCGCCATGCTGGATGATTTCTTCACACGTGCCATTCTGGCCGGCATCGGCGTTGCGCTGGTGGCCGGTCCGCTCGGCTGTTTCATCGTCTGGCGGCGGCTGGCCTATTTCGGCGACACCCTGTCCCACGCCTCGCTGCTGGGTGTGGCGCTGGCGTTCCTGCTGAATGTCAACATCACGCTGGCGGTCTTTCTCATCTGCACGCTGGTGTCGCTGCTGCTGCTCACACTGCAGCGGCGCGGCGGCCTGTCCTCTGATGCGCTGCTGGGGCTTCTCGCCCATTCCTCGCTGGCGCTAGGCCTTGTGTGCCTGGCCTTCATGACCTGGATCCGCATGGATCTGATGGGCTTCCTCTTCGGCGATATCCTCGCCGTATCGCGGCTGGACATCGGTATCATCTATGCAGGCGGCGCAGCCGTGCTGGTCGTGCTGGCGATGATCTGGCAGCCGCTCTTTGCCGCAACTGTCAACACCGATCTGGCCGAAGCAGAAGGCATGCAGCCGCAGCGGGCCAACCTCATCTTCATGGTGCTGATGGCGACCGTGATTGCCATTGCCATGAAGATTGTCGGCGTGCTGCTGATCACCGCTCTGCTGATCATTCCTGCTGCGGCCGCCCGGCGGCTGTCCGGCGGGCCCGAGCAGATGGCGGTGGTCGCGGCGCTGGTCGGGGCCTGTGCCGTCGTCATGGGGCTTTTTGCCTCACTGCATTTTGACACGCCCTCAGGACCTTCCATCGTGGTGGCGGCTATGCTGCTTTTCGGTGTAAGCCTGTTTCCAGCGTGGGCCATGCTGGGCCGCAAGCGGCGCGCAGACAGTGTGGGCCAGGGCTGACCGGCGGCGGAGAGAAGGAAACGACGATGAGTGACCACCACGACCATCATCATCACCACCATCACCACGACCGCTCGGGCCTGACGCGCAACCAGAACCTCGTGTTCGGCGCGCTGGAAGAGGCGCAAGGACCGCTGACGGCCTATACCATCCTCGACAAGCTGAGGGTGGAGGGGTTCCGTGCGCCGCTGCAGGTCTACCGGGCGCTGGAAAAGCTCGTTGAAATGGGCATGGTGCACCGGCTGGAAAGCCTCAATGCCTTCGTCGCCTGCCGCCATCCCTCCTGCGAGGATCACGCCAGCACGGCCTTTGCCATCTGCGAAACCTGCGGCTCGGTGACCGAGTTTGCCGATGAAGAGGTTTCCAAGCGGCTCAGCGGCTGGGCCAAGGGCGAAGGCTTCGTCCTGCACAAGACGGTGATCGAACTGCGCGGCCTCTGCTGCACCTGCAAGGATGCCGCTGCCGCGCAGTGACAGTTTCGCATGCCAAGGCTTTCGATGCTGACGCATCAGGCCTTGAAATTGCTCACGCGCCGCACGGGCTTGACCAGCACTCAATAAATCAAGCTCGTTGAGTGCTGGTATTACTCGCTGAAGAGCCCCGGCACGTCCGGCCAGTCTGCTCCGGGATGGTGCGCGGCGATGGCGAGAAAGTCTTCGAGAAACGCCTGGCACCCCTCGTCGTGAACGAGGTGATGGGTGAGAATGCCCAGCGGTTCGCCGTCCGTGTTGCGGCGGCGCAGAAACTGCAGGTCGAGCCGCTTCCTCGCACTCTTCCAGCCAATGAAGCGCCGGTCCTTCTTCCACTTGATGATGTCCACATGCGCCTGCACCACATGCGGCCCGTGGTAGTGCCAGGTGAAGGTGGACAGGCCTGTCAGCCCGGCCTCCGGCAGAAGGCGGATGATGCCGGGGGCAATCCGGTTCCAGGGCGGCACCATGGCAGGCACAAAGCGCGGCCCGAACAGCTGGCCAAGCCTCTCGTATCCGGCCTTCAACTCCGCCAGCGCTTCCGTTTCATCCCGCCGCGTGCCGAATTCGGCGGCCTTTTCGCCAAGGTCCTTGAGCTGGTGGTTGAGATGCTGCCAGCCATGCTGCAGCACCACCGCATGGGGATCCTCTGCCAGCCGCTTGGCAAGCGCTTGCGTCGCCGTGCGGGGAATGACGGCAAGGGCCACCTGCACCTTGTGGGCGCGGGCAAGGCCAAGGATGGCCTCCAGCGCAGGCGTGGGCTCGATGGCATCATCATCGCGCCACCAGAAACGCACCTTCCGGTCCCGCTCCGCAAACCAGTCGAGATGCGCCCTGAGGCTGTCCCGGAACGCGGCAAGCTCAATCGTCATGTGCGGAACTCTTCCAGATCCTTGAGGAGAATGTCAGCGCTCGCCTCCGCGCCGCCAAGACGCACGGAGGTGGCGGCATGGGGCAGGGACAAGGCTTCATCCACCGCCCGGGCAAGTGTGGCGGCAGAAAGGTCCTTCTCGGCCAGCATGACAGCCCGGCGGTGGCCGGCCAGCGCTTCGGCGCGCTGGGTCTGCTCGGTTTCCTTCACTTGCGCAAAGGGCACAAGCACGCTGGGCACGCCCGCCCGCAGGATATCGAGCACCGTGTTGTAGCCCGCCTGACTGACGGACAGCCTTGCCCGGGCGAGCAGGTTTGGAAAATCGCGTCTTGCCCGCTCCACGATCATGCCGTCCGGCGTGCGTGCCACATAGGAGGCGAAGGCGTCCGCCTCCACGTCGTGGCCCACCAGCAGACGCCAGCGCGCGTCATTGGCGCGGGCAGACAGGGCGCGGGCACCAAGAGCCGCCTCGATCAGCGCAGCAGAGACGGCGCCGCCGCCGCAGGAGAGAATCACCTCGTCCCGCCCGTCCTCACCGGGTGCCTCGGGACGCCCGTCCGTGCTGACATAGCCGGTGTAGCGCACCAGATGGGCAATGCGGTCCGCGAAGGGGAAGCTGTCGCCAAGCTCGACGAAATCCGGATCGGAATGGACCAGCACCCGGTCATAGGATGCCAGCGCCTGATCCGCCATCCACTCTTCCTTCCAGAGCTGCTGCTTGCGCACCAGAATGTCGCGGATGGAGCTGGCGGTCAGCGGGCGCTGCGGCAAGGCACGGGCATGAGCCAGAAGCGGTGCCAGCTCGAACTCGAACTGGCGGCGGCCGAAGGGATAGGTTTCGGTGAGGAGGATATCGACGGGCCGGGCCGTGAAAGCTGTCATCGTGGCCTCTGCCCGGCGCGCCATCCAGGCTTCGTCAATGTCAATGCCTTCCGGTGTCACCAGCCGGTTGAAAACCGCATCGGGGCTGCGCACCGGCGGCAGAGCGATGACGTTGAGGCCGGTGACATCCAGCGTCGGTGGCAGAATGTTGCCGGTCGCCAGCGTCACGTCCACGCCGCGTGCCGCCAGCGCCTGCCCGATGGCGGCCGCCCGCACCGCGTGGCCAGTGCCGAGAAGGTGCTGAACATGGATGAAGGCGTGCAGGGGGCGTGTGGATGTGCTGGTCATCAAGGTCTTGTCCTCACACCCAGATAATGCTTTTGCGCCGCATGGAGAAGGGCATCGAGCCGGGCAGCGCCTGCAGTGAGATCATGCCGGGATAGAATATGGGCGCGGGCAGCCCCTCCCATGGCGCTGCGCAAGCCCCGGTTCAGGATCAGGCGGCGCAGGCTGGCGGCAAGGGCGGCCGAATCCCCTTCAGGAGACAGAAGCCCGGTGCGGCCATCCTCGACGATATCCGGCACGCCGAAGGTGGCGCCGCCTGCCACCGGCAGCCCGCTGGCCTGCGCCTCCAGAAAGACGAAGCCGAAGGCTTCGCGGATGGCGGGCCAGACGAAAATGTCGTGGCAGAGATACTGCTGCGGCAGTGCTTCGGGCGGCAGGGCACCAGCAAAGCGGCAGCGGGCGGCGGGAAACAGCGGCGCCAGAGCCTCGCGGGAGGGGCCATCGCCAACAAGGGTCAGCTCCCAGTCAAGGTCCATCAGCCGCGCCAGAGCCTCAGCCAGCACCCGGTAGGAGGCTTCCTTGTCGCCGGGGCGCATCATCCCCACGGCCAGCAGCCGCACGGGGCCTTCTTCGGAGAGGGCCGGGCGCGGCTTCAGAAACGGCGTTGCATCGAGAAACGGCGGGAAGAGATGCAGCACATCCGGCGGCAGTGCCGGCTCAAGGCAGCCCGCATCGGCCCGGTGGATCGCGGCCACCGCGTCAGCCCGCTGAAGGGCCGCATCGGCAGCGGCAAACCCATATGCCCAAGGGCCGGTCTGGCGCTTGGGCGCCCGGCTTGCTTCCAGCACCACATAGGGGATCGCGAAATGGTCCGCCACCGCAGGCCCAATCCAGTCCGGCGCCTTGTGATAGAGGTGATAGGTCACCCACACCTCCGGCCGCCAGCCTTCGGCTTCCCAGCCGCCGATGATCCGCTCCGCCTCAGCCTGTGCCGCCGCATGGGCCTCCGGCAGGTCCTTCGGCGCAGCGCGCCAGGTCTTCAGCCGGCTGGCGACCCAGGTGTCATGGCCTCCCGTCTCCAGCGCCCGCAGGATGAGCTGCGCAAAGGTCCGGTCGCCGGAGGGCACCGGATCATCGGCAGGTTTCATCGGCGCGTAGAAGGCGGCGCGCATCCCGTCAGACCAGCGCTTTGAACTTCACCGCCAACCGGTCGAGCCCCGGCGCAGTGGCAAACTCGGCCCGTACCTTCCGCGAGGCAGCAAGGCCGAGTTCATCACGCAGGGCGGGCGTGGTGATCAGCCGCGCCATCGCTTCTGCCAGTGCTGCGGGATCTGCCGGGGGCACCAGAATGCCGGTCTCGCCGTTGTCGATCAGCTCGGGGATGGCGGAAACGGCGGTGGACAGGCAGCACAGGCCCATGGACTGGGCCTCCATCAGCACGTTGGGCAGTCCGTCCCGGTCGCCGCTTTTCGTCACCTTGGAGGGTAGCACGAAGAGGTCAGCTTCAAGAGAGGCGGCAATCACCTCCTCACGCGGGCGCGCGCCCATCCAGGTGATGCGGGCGGAAAGGCCGAGCTTGTCCGCCTGCGCCTTGAGTGTGTCCGACAGTTCGCCGCCGCCGATATGGGTGAAATGCCAGTTCAGCTCTTCCGGCAGGCGGGTGAGGGCGGTGAGAAGATCGTCATAGCCCTTCTTCGCCACGGCCCGGCCAACGGACAGAAGCCGCACCGGCTCACCGCTGCCATCGCGGGTGGAGGGGCGGCCCGAGGGTTCGGGAAAGCCGGTGAAATCCAGCCCGTGATAAACCAGCTCCACCTTGGCAGGGTCGGCCGAAAGGCTGCGCAGATAATCCACATTGACGGAGGTGCAGGTCACGCCCCAGGCAGCGTCATCGAGCTTGGTCCTGAGCTCCCATTCCGGGCTCGTCCAGATGTCCTTGGCATGGGCCGAGAAGGACCAGCCGCGCCCGGACAGATGCGCCGCATAGCGCGCCACCGAACAGGGCGTGTGCAGATAGTGGGTGTGAATCCACGTCACGTCTTCCGGCAGTTCATGGGCGAAGACGCAGGCCTGGCCCCAGCGCCGGTGCCGTCCGGCGTTGCTCTCATGCTTCAGATCCGCCTCGAACAGGGCGCGGGCAGCGGCATAGGTGGGCTGCTGCTCCGCCCAGCGGCGGGCGCGGGCAACACGCTTCGGATCGTCCTTCAGATATTCCGGCAGGTACAGCACTTCGGCGCTGATCTGCCGGTGCAGCTCGTGAATGAAGGGGTCGTAGGGCTTGCGCAGCGCAACGATCAGCTGGCCGATGCCCCGGCGCTCCAGCCCGAGGATTTCCTGCGCGATGAAGGTTTCCGACAGGCGCGGATAGCCTTTCACGACAACAGCAATGCGGGACATGGGAGGGGCCTCTGGTCTTGGTCTGGAAGGGCGCGCTCAGACGGCGGAGCGGCGCGGCTGCTGGAAGCGGGAGCGTGCGGACAGGATTTCCTCCACGCGTGTCTCGATCACCTCGATACCGCCAAGAAGGTTGTCGACACCTGCCATGGACGGGCGAGGCTGGCCGGGCAGTGCGGCGAGCGCGTTCAGCATGGGCTTGACCTCCGGATAGCGCTCGATCGGCAGAACCGTCAGCAGGCCCTTTTCCTCGGCGTGGGCGGCGCGGATCGCCTGCTCCCGGCGCGGGATGATGCGCGGCACCAGCAGCGTCGGCTTGTCGAAGGACAGGATCTCGCAGAAGGTGTTGTAGCCGCCCATGCCGACGATGGCCGTTGCCGCCTGAAGGTAAGGCTCGATCTGCGGTGTGAAGCGCATGATATGCACGTCGCGCAGATGTTCGGCGCGCGCCATGAAATCCGTTACGGCGGCTCCCGGCATGAAGGGGCCAAGCACGATCAGGGCGGGAAACAGCGGCCGCCCGTGCGATTCATACGCCCGCATCACCCAGTCGACCATCTCCACCCCATCGCCGCCGCCGCCGGGCGTGACCAGAATGAAGGGCTCATCGCCAAAGGGCAGGGGTTCGGACAGTTTTGCGCCCTTGGGCATGTCGCGGCGCAGGAAGCCGGTGTAGAGCATCTTGTCGAAGACGGACTGCGGCAGGTCGATCCCGGCCAGCGGGTCGCACATGCCTTCCGGGCCATAGACCCACAGCTCGTCATAAAGGTCTTCCAGCGCGGGATGCACGTTCTTGCGCTCCCACTCCTGCTGCAGGATCTGCGGGTCATCCATCACGTCGCGCAGCCCCAGAACCAGCCGGGTGCCGGTTTCCTTCAGCATTTGCAGCGTGCCCAGCACCTCGCCGCGCAGGCCCAGCGGCTCCTTGTCGACGATGAAGATGTCCGGGGCAAAGACCTGCGCCGTATGCTCGATGATGGAGGAGCGGATCTCCAGCGTGTGGTCGATGTTGAGATGCAGCGACAGGGAGGTGTACTCCCCGTTGCGCAGCTTGATCACGCCGGGAATCCGGACAAAATCCACCCGCGAGCGGAATTCGAAGCTGCCGATGATTGGCGAGCCGGAAAGAATCAGGACCGACAGCGTATCGAACTTGCCGACCAGCGACTGCGCGATGGCGCGGCACCGGCGCAGGTGGCCGAGACCAAAGGAGTCATGGCTGTAGATCAGGATTCGTGGCGATTCGGACTTCATGTGCCCCCGCGTGCATGCCCCGTCTTGTGTCTCTGTCGCGGCTTTCCTTTGCGGCAGCCGCTCCGGCCCGAAGCCGGTCCCTGTCCGTCCTGCACTTTGCTCTCTTGAATTCCGGCAGTTTTGGGGCGGATCAGAAAAACTTTCTGCCTCTATGGCATATCCAGCGTTGCGAGTTAACTGGCAACGTCATACCAGTACAAGGATGGCAGCAGTTTCGCCAGACTGGACTTCACTATGGAAAAAAGCCTTTTTCGCTTCATCTGGAAGTTCAGTGCGCGGCAGCAGCTCTTCATTCTTTTTCTCACGGTCCTGTCTTACCCGATCAGCTACATCCTGCTGGAGCTTCCCAAGCAGATCGTCAACGATGCTGTGCAGGGCGACGGTTTCCCAAGGGAAATGCAGGGATTTGAATTTGATCAGATCTCCTATCTTTTCCTGCTCTGCATCACGTTTCTTGCCCTCGTTGTCGTCAGCAACGGGCTGAAGCTCTGGATCAACGTCTACAAGGGACGGCTGGGCGAGCGCATGCTGCGCCGCCTGCGCTTCGAGCTTTTTCAACGTGTGCTCAGATTCCGCCTTCCGCATTTCCGGAAGGTGAGTTCCGGCGAGATCATCCCCATGATCACCGCCGAGGTGGAGGATGTCGGCGGCTTCGTCGGCGATGCCATTGCGCTGCCTGCCTATCAGGGCGGCCTTCTGGTGGTGCAGGTCGGCTTCATCTTCATGCAGGACCCGCTGCTGGGGCTTGCCGCCGTCAGCTCCTATCCGCTGCAGGCCTATATCATTCCCAAGCTGCAGAAGAAGGTTGTCCTGCTCTCCCGCCAGAGGGTCAAGAACGTTCGCGTCATTTCCGACAAGCTGGGCGAGGCGATCACTGGCGTTCATGAGATTCACGCCAATGATACTTCGGCGCTGCATTCTGCCGATATTGCTGACCGGCTCTACGAAAATTTCAAGATCCGCTACGAGATCTACAATCGGAAGTATTTCATCAAGTTCGTGAATAATTTCATGAACCAGCTGACGCCGTTCTTCTTCTATCTGATCGGCGGCTATCTGGTCATCCAAGGCAATCTCAGCATCGGTGCGCTGCTGGCGGTGATCGCCGCCTACAAGGATCTGGCCGGGCCCTGGAAGGAACTGCTGGCCTATTACCAGCTCGTCGCCGACGTGCAGGTGAAATACCAGACAGTGGTGGAAAACTTTGATGCCGCCGATATTTATCCTGTCGAGCGGCTGGTGGGGGATGAGCGCACCACGCTCACTGGCGCCCTCGGGATGCACAACGTCAGCTTCTCCGGCGGCGCGGCAGGGCAGGAAGTCTTCGGTGTGTCTCTCGATGTGCCGGAAGGCACCCATTGCGCCATCATCGGCGGTGATGGCTCAGGCCGCTCCGAGGTGCTGCAACTGGCGGCCGGGCTGGTAAGCCCAACGTCGGGCAGGGTGGAGATTGGCGGTCACGACCTGGAGAAGCTGGGCGAGGCAACCCTCGGCCGGGAAATCGCCTATGTGGGCGGCGCCGTGCATATCTGGACCGGCACGATCCGCGACAATCTCTATTATGGACTGAAGCACCGGCCACAGAACGAGGTGCAGCGCAAGGGCAAGGACCTCGACAGCTTCCTGCGGGCGATGCGCGAGGCGCGGGAGACCCGCAATCCGCTGCATGACATTCACGCCACCTGGGAAGATCTGCGGGCTGCGGGCGTTGCCTCGCGGGAGGATCTGGACGTACTGGCGCTGGCGCTGCTGTCTGCGGCCGGGATGGAGGGGGACATCTACCGCCTTGGCCTCCAGTCCCGCTTTGATCCGGCGCGCGATCCGGGCTTTGTCGAGCGCCTTCTGGCCGTGCGCGCCCGCATTGGCGAACGGATCGCCGAAGATGGCCGCATCGCCGCGCTGGTCGAACTGTGGGACGTCAACGCCTTCAACCAGAATGCCTCGCTTGCCGAGAACCTGTTCTTTGCCGTGCCCTCTGACCCCAATGTGATGATGGACCAGATGCCGTCCATGCCGGAGGTCAAGCAGTTCCTGTCTGACACCGGGCTGGAGACGAAGCTGCAGCTGCTGGGCCTGCGCATTGCCGAGACGATGGTGGAGCTTTTTGCCAATGTCAGCGGCGATTCAGGGCTTCTCAGCACCTATTCCTTCATCACGCAGGATGATCTGCCCGAGTTTGACCGGATCGTGCGGGCCTTCCGTTCCGAAGCCCTGAAGAACACGATCACGCCGGCCGACCGGGCGCGCCTTGTGACGCTGGCCTTCCGCCTCATTCCCGCCCGCCACCGCCTGGGTGTTCTGGACGAGGACATGCGGGCGAAGGTTGTCGAGGCCCGGCGCGACTTCCGGCACAAGGTGGTGGATGGCAGCCGCAATTTCATCGCGGTTGATCCGGCCGTCTATCTGCCGCCGCTCAGCATCGAGGACAATCTGCTCTTCGGCCGCGCCCGTCTCGACAGGCGCGATGCGCGCCAGCGGATCGACGCGCTGGTGCGGCAGGTTGTGGAGGAGGAGGGGCTGCGCGAGCCGATCATCTTCACCGGCTTTGACTACCATGTGGGTGTCAGCGGCTCGCGCCTGTCCGCCGGCCAGCGGCGCAAGCTTGCGCTCGTCAGAGGCCTGCTGAAAAATGCGCCGGTCACTATTCTGGACGATGTTGCCGCCGGTCCCGGTGAGGATGACAAACAGTTGCGCCGCATATTGCGGGAGATCCTTGCGGGCCGTACGGTGCTGTTCGGAACGGCGCATGCTGACATAGCCTCGGAATTCGATCAGGCCGTGATCATGGATCAGGGCCGGACCGTCCGGCAGGACAACAGGGAAGAACAAGCCTGAAACAAGCTCTGGCTGCAAGTAATGGTGTAATGGAGGTTGGCCGTGTCTCTCGATCTGGAAGTCGACGCCCTGCGCAAGGTGCCCCTGTTCCGGGGCATCGATGAAACCAAATTGCGGCTTCTGGCATTTATCAGTGACCGGATCGGCTTTCAGCCGGGAGAGCATCTGTGCGAGCAGGGCGAGGAGGGCGATACGGCCTTCATCATTCTGAAGGGCGAGGCGGATGTGCAGGTGCGCAGCAACGGCCAGGACCAGACCGTAGCCATCGCCCGCCAGCATTCCATTGTCGGCGAGATCGCCATTCTCTGCGATGTGCCGCGAACCGCGACGCTGGTTGCCAGAACCGATATGGATGTGCTGTCTGTCAGCAAGGACGATTTCCTGAAACTTTTGAAAGAATTTCCTGATATGTCATTGGAAGTGATGAGAACTCTGGCCCAGCGTCTTGAGCGCACCACCCGCGATCTGGCCGCTGCCAGGTCTGGTGAAGCGGCAGCATAGGGAGAGGCCGCGTGGCGGAAGATTTCTGGCTCCGGTGCTGGGGCGTGCGTGGTTCGACCCCCACTCCTGGGGCCGGCACCTTGAAGTATGGCGGCGAGACGACCTGTTTTGAACTGAGGGCGGGGGACGCGCTCGTTCTGGTCGATTGCGGTTCTGGCGCGCGCAAGCTCGGTGCGGACCTGTGCGCCCAGGGCAGCCGGTCCTTTGACCTGCTGTTCACCCATACGCATCTCGATCACATCTGCGGCCTGCCCTTCTTCAAGCCTGCCTATGACCCCTCTTTCACCATCAATGCCTGGGCCGGTCACTTTCAGGACGATACGGACCTGACCGATATCATCTGCCGGATCATGTCGCCCCCGATCTTCCCCGTGGCCGCCAACACGCTGAAGGCGGTGACCTTCCGCAGCTTCCGCGCCGGGGAAAACCTGCCGCGGCAGGATGGCCTGTCGATCCGCACCATCCGCCTCAATCATCCGGGCGGGGCCTGCGGTTACCGGTTCGATTTTCAGGGCAAATCCATCTGCATCATCACCGACCACGAGCATGGCGATCCTGAGATCGACGCCAATGTGGAGCGCTTTGTCGCCGGTGCGGATGTGATGATCTACGACGCGATGTTCACGGATGAGGAATATCCCACCTATCGCGGCTGGGGCCATTCCACGTGGCAGAAGGCAGTGGAACTGTCGCAGAAGGCCGGGGTGAAGACGCCTGTGCTCTTCCACCATGACCCGCGCCGCCTGGATGATGGCATGGACGAGATTGCCGCCGCCGCAAGTGCCGCCTATCCCGGCTGCCTGACCGCCATGGAAGGCATGATCCTGCGGCCATAAGGGCCACAGGCGGGGATTTTCTCAAGCCCGTGCGGCGTTGAGCCGTTTCAAGGCGTGATGCGTGAGCATCGGAAGCCTTGGTTTTACGGGGGCGGGTGCCCCTGTTTCCGCGTCCCCGCCTCCGCTACGGAAGTTTGCTCCGCCATCCCCTCTTTCGCCGAAGGCTGTCCGGCTTGACCGCCTGCGACTTTCGGCGCAGAGTCTCCTGTATATGACGCAGCCGTCAATGAATGCGTAAAAGGCAATATGAATCATTGGCTTGATTGAAAATAAACAGGAGGAACTCATGCAGCTCTCATCCGCCATTGCGGCTGTTGTCACCGGTGGTGCGTCGGGCCTGGGCGCGGCGACGGCCCGGCTTCTGGCCGCCAGCGGCGTGAAGGTGGCCCTGTTCGACCGCAATGCGGAGCAGGGTGAAGCGGTTGCGAAGGAGATCGGCGGGCTGTTCGTCAGCGTCGACGTGACGAATGAGGAGAGCGTCAAGGCGGGCTTTGCCGCCGCCCGCGCCGCCCATGGCGTGGAACGCATCCTCGTCAACTGCGCGGGCATTGCCCCTGCCGCCAAGACCACCTCGCGCGGTGAGCCGCATTCGCTGGAGCTGTTCGAGAAGGTGATCGCGGTCAATCTTTCCGGCACCTTCCGCTGCATCGCCCATGCAGCCACCGCCATGTCAGCGCAGGACCCGCTGAACGCAGACGGCGAGCGCGGCGTCATCGTCTCCACCGCGTCTGTCGCCGCCTTTGACGGTCAGGTGGGGCAGGTGGCCTATGCCGCTTCCAAGGCCGGGATTGCCGGTATGACCCTGCCGATCGCCCGTGACCTGTCGAAGTCCGGCATCCGCGTCATGACCATCGCCCCCGGCATTTTTGAAACGCCCATGCTTCTGGGGCTGCCGGAGGACGTGCAGAAGTCGCTGGGCGAGCAGGTGCCGTTCCCCTCGCGCCTCGGCAAGGCCGCCGAATATGCGCAGCTGGTGAAGGCCATCTGCGAGAACGAAATGCTCAACGGCGAAACCATCCGTCTCGATGGAGCCATCCGTATGGCCCCGCGCTGATGCTGGCCTTGGCCTGATGCAGCAAATCATTGATGCCCAAGGGGCAATTTGCAAGGCGCCGCATCAGGTCTTGATGCGGCGTTTGTTTTTGTTTGGCGGGGTATCACTGACGGGCAGGAGCGCGCATTCTTGCGCTTTTCCACAGACCTCTTCCGCAGCCATGAAGAAATCTGCTCACACTGCCGCCAAAGCGGAACTTTGTGATGTGGATGCCAGTTCTGGACTTTGCATCTCCGTAGAACTCGCAGGGACGCATCTGCTAGTTGCGAGAAAGAGGTCTCATGGCACCCCGACTGCTTGATTTACCCGCACGCCCCCTCTCCCTGAAGGGGGATGTTGTATCCATGCCGAAGGCGCTGTTCTGGGCAGTGCCCATCGTGCTGGCGCTCGGCATTTTCCTTCTCGCATGGGAAGGGCCGGATCTTTGGCGTGACATCCGCATCAGCTTCAATCCGGTTGAAGTGGAAGGGGATGTGCGCAACGGCCAGTGCACCACCCGGCGCGGCGTCTTCACCGACTGCAAGGCACAGGTTGCCTATAGTTTCGAGGGCAAGGCCTATCAGAGCGATGTGCGCATCATGTTCCTCGACATTCACATGGGGGACTATGAGGCGGGCGTCGTCATCTCCCGTGACAACCCGGAACTGGCAACGCTGACGCTCGGCCTCGACAAGCTCTGGAACCGTATCCTGACGCTTGGCGGCTTCTGCCTGCTGCTGTTCGGTATCTGCCTCTACAATATCTTCCAGTATATCCGCGCCCTTGGGGTGCAGAAGCGCCTGCGCAATCCGGCCGTCTTGAAGGAAATCCCGGTCGAAGTGACCGGATTTGAGACCAGGAAGGACAGCCTCTTCATCACCTATACGGACAATCTCGCCGAGGACAAGACGGGCCGGGTGACCCATACGCGGCTGGAAAACGGCCAGCTGCCGATGATTGTCGGCCAGCAGAATGGCCATGCGGTGGCTCTTGCCGTGCGCCATGGCAATTCGGCCCTGCCGGTGCTGCTGGATGATCAGCTTGCCCGCATCGAGATGACCGAGGAAGAGCGCCAGACCGCTCTGCGGCCGCTGGAAGGCCTCGACGTGCCGTCCGATGAAGGGGCTGCCACGCAGGCGATGGCGGGTCCTCCCGCTCCGTCGGCCGGTCAGGTGGTGATGCGCGGTGTGAAGGCTTTTGCGGGCATCATCCTGCTGATGATCGTAGGCGCGGCTGGCTTCTGGGTCTGGTACGTGACCAGCTCGCCCACCGCGTTCCAGCAGCCGGGCATGGAGATCAACAACATGATGCCCGAGCCGCTCAACCGCTGGGGCTGTGACCAGCTGAAGGCCCGCTTCGGCCACGACCGCGCGCCCTACGGCTGCACCGCTGCCGATCACCAGAGCTGGAAGTAACCGCGTTCCGTCGTGTGAAATAAAAAGGCCCGGAGCCGTACGGTTCCGGGCTTTTTCGTTTGGCAGGGCTCCTGCTCCGTTGTCGTTTCCATGAAGGTTGCAGTGTTTACATTGGACGCACGAAGGAAGAATGCACCGGCATGATGGCAGTGCGCCTCCGCCCCCCTCCCCCGGGTGGGGGGGGGGAAGGGGGGGGGGGGGCGGAGCCGGCCAGGGTGTGTAAAAAATAATACAGAAGAGGCTGGAGAGGGGAGACTGTCTGTAATCAATGGATACTCTGCCAGCCGGAAAGGCCTTCCCCCCACCCCTAACCCCTCCCCACCAGGGGGAGGGGAGCTGAAACGCCGTGCCGGAATGACCAGAACACAGGCTTTCCTCAAACCGTAACCAGGAAGCCTGACTGGCAGTCCGTTGTAAACATTGCCCGCGAAGCTGTGGCTGACAACGGATGGCAAGCCTCTTTCCCTCACAGCCTCTGCAGCAAGGCCGGTGTCGGCCAGCCGTCGGCGGGGATGCCGAGGCGCTGCTGTTCGGCCTGGACGGCGCGGCGGGTGCCGGAGCCGAGGATACCGTCAACCCTGCCAACGTCATGGCCGCGGGCCTGCAGCTTGGTCTGAAGCGCACGCATGCCGGCATCATCCAGCCCCGGTTCCGGCGATGTCTTGGCCAGCACCGGCGCACCGGCGAGGCGCGTTGCGAAATAGGCGGCGCTCGTCGTGTAGATGAAGGACTGGTTCCATTTCAGGTAAATGCCGAAATTGGGGAAGGCGAGGAAGGCCGGCCCCTTGCGCCCCTGCGGCAGAATGAGGGAGGCGGGCAGGCCACCGGCGGGCAGCGTGCCGTTGCGGGCCCGGACGCCAAGGCCCGCCCATTCGGAGACGGGTTTGGTCTTGTCGAGGCTGCTGTCCGCCCAGGGCAGGTTGTCCGGCGTTTCCACTTCAATGAGCCAGGGCTGGCCGCGCTGCCAGCCGAGAGACTGGATGAAATGCGCCGCCGTCAGGATGGCGTCGGGCGCAGAGTTCTTCAGGTCCACATGGTTGTCGCCATCGCCATCAACGCCGTAGCGGATGATGTCTTCGGGCAGCATCTGCACCTGGCCGATTTCGCCTGCCCAGGCGCCGGTGGTGGTGGCGGGATCCAGATCGCCATGGGCCACCATATGCAGGGCGGCAATCAGTTGCGGCCGGAAGAGATGCGGGCGGCGGCAGTCATGCGCCAGTGTGGCGAGGGCGTTGAAGGTGTTGAAGTCGCCCTGCACGGCGCCGAAATCCGTCTCCAGCCCCCAGAAGGCGGTGATGACGGCGGCAGGAACGCCGTATTCCGCCTCGGCGCGGGCAAAGACCTGCGCATATTTCTTCATGTTGTTGGCGCCGTGCTGCAGGCGCGCGGAACTGACCGAGCGGGCGGAGAACTCGGTGAAGGTCTGCCTGAAGTCAGCCTGTCCCCGGTCGCGCGAGAGGACTTTCTTGTCGATCTGGGCATTGGCAAGAGCGCGCGCCGCAATGCCTTGCGGGACGCCGCTGGCGACGGTTTCCTGCTCGACGCCTGCAAGAAACGTCTTGAAATCACCGCCGCATTTCTGCTGCGCCGCGAAGGCGGGCGTAGCGGCAAGGCCGGTCAGAAGGGCAAGCGCAGCGGTGCGGATGAGACTGCTGCGGGAAAGGGCTTTCATCGGGCGACTCCGTCTCTCCAAGGTTGCGAGAGGGTGGCCCGTCAGGGGGAATCCGTCAACCGCCTGCAAAAGGGAGGCGGCAGGATTGCTCCTGCCGCCGGTCCGTCAGACAGGGCTTTCGCTCAGGCGAGCGACAGTTTGACGTCGATGTTGTTGCGGGTGGCGTTGGAATAGGGGCACACCTGATGCGCCTTCTCGATCAGCTCCTGCGCCTGATCCTGCGGCAGGCCCGGCAGGGAAACGGCGAGGGAAACTTCAAGGCCGAAGCCGCCTTCCGAACGTGGGCCGATGCCCACCGTTGCGGTGACCGTGGTGTCGGCGGGAACCTTTACGCCCGTCTGACCGCCCACGAACTTCATGGCACCAAGGAAACAGGCCGAGTAGCCGGCGGCAAACAGCTTTTCCGGGTTGGCTGCGTCGCCGCCTGCGCCGCCCAGTTCCTTCGGGGTGGAGAGGCTGACCTTGAAGGTGCCGTCGAGAGTCTCGGCGGAGCCGTCACGGCCACCGGTGGCGCGGGCTGCGGTGGTGTACAGAACGTTCACGGGCATTTCGGTCTCCTTGATTTGTATCGTGTGCGATTTAATCGCAAGAGATAGATAGGCGGGTTGCATCTGCTTGTCAAGCGTTGCGATTCAATCGCGCGCGAACTAAATTCCTCTCTTGAAGGAGTAACCCATGACCCCATCCACCTGTTCCCCCGAACGTGCCGGATCCAGTCCTCGCACTCTCGGGGACCTTCTGTGCTTTTCGATCTATTCGGCCAATCACGCCTTCAACCGCGCCTACAAGCCACTGCTGGAAGGGCTGGGCCTTACCTATCCGCAGTTTCTGGTGATGATGGTGCTGTGGGAGGAGGATGATCAGACGGTAGGCGGGCTCGGCCAGCGGCTGGGACTGGAATCCAACACGCTGACGCCGCTGGTGAAGCGCCTGGAGGCTATGGAACTTGTCGCCCGCCGCCGTGATGCGGCAGACGAGCGGCAGGTGCGTGTCAAGCTGACGGACAAGGGCGCAGACATGCGCAAGGCCGGGCAGGCGATCCCGGAATGCCTTGGCGGGGCCGCCGGGCTTGATCTTGCGGAAATCCGCGACCTGAAGCGCAGGCTCGGCGACCTTCAGCAGGCGCTGGAAAAGGCCACGGCAAGCCTCACGGCCTGAGCGCCAGCCCTACTGGCAATTGCCGCCGGATCTTGCGGTAAATGTCGAGGGCTGGGTGCCGGGCGCAAATTTGCGGTAGCTGGCGCTGGAGCCGCAGGGCCCGCCCGATGACTGAAACTCTTCAAGAGGCACCGACGGCACAGGCTGCTGGGGGAGAGCCTGCATCGGTGATGGCACCTGTGCTCCCTGTGCCGGAGCACCGTAGGTGGGCACGCCGTAAGCCGGGGCGCTGTATCTTTGTGTCAGGCAGGTGCGGTAGGCGCTGTCATAAAGCGCCTGCCAGACGCGCGGGTCCTGCGCCATCGTGCCGAGAACGCCAAGTGCCCCCCCCGCGCGGGCGCCGCGCTCTGCGCCGGAAGGGCCAGCCCAAGCGCCGCCCGCCACCGTGCCACTCATCGCGCCTTCCAGAATGCTGGTGCCCATGTCCCGCCCGCCGCCCGCATGGGCATTGGCAAAGTCCCGCGCCGAGGCATCGCACACCATGTCCAGCCCTTGAGCGGCCGCAGGCAGCACGGCTCCCGCCGCAAGACCGGCGGCGAGGCAGAGGACCGGGAACAGGGTGCGTGTGACAGTCATCAGCAGACTCCTTGGCCTCAAGCCTAACACAGTCCAGCCCGGCGCGCCCACCATGGCCGGATTTTCATCCGGCCACCTGAGGAGCTTTCGCCCCGGCGACATCCTTCAGGGCCTCTACCGTGCGGGTGAAGGAGGCCTTGCGGGCGGCGGGATCGTGGATGTTGCCGTTGAACATGATCTCGTCTGGCTGGTAGCGCTCGATCAGGCTGGCAAGCTGGCTGCGGATGGTCTGCGGGCCACCGGTGACGCTGCAGGAGAGCGCCATCTCCACCATGGCCAGCATCTGCGGATCGAGCACCGCTTGGATGTTCCCGACAGGCCGGGGCAGGGGGCCAGGCCGTCCGCTGCGCAGGTTGGCGAAGGCCTGCTGCATGGAAGAGCGCAGATAGATGCCTTCCGCGTCATCTTCCCCGGCAAAGGCATTCACCGCCAGCATGAAATGCGGGCGCTCAAGATGGCGTGATGGCTGGAAGCGGCTGCGGTAGATGGTGACCGCCTGATCCAGCGCCTGTGGGGCGAAATGCGAGGCAAAAGCATAAGGCAGGCCGAAATGGGCGGCCAGCTGTGCGCCATAGAGGCTGGAGCCGAGAATCCAGACCGGCACCTCCGTGCCCTCGCCGGGGATGGCCCGCACCTGCGCGCCGGACTGGGCCGGGGAGAGGTAGCCGATCAGCTCTTCAACATCGGCCGGAAAATCATCCGAAGCCTGCAGCGTGCGGCGCAGGGCGCGGGCGGTGCCCATGTCGGTGCCGGGTGCACGGCCAAGACCCAGATCGATGCGGCCGGGGAAGAAGGTAGCCAGCGTGCCGAACTGCTCGGCCACCACCAGCGGAGCATGGTTCGGCAGCATGATGCCGCCCGCACCGACGCGGATGCGCTTCGTTGCATTGGCCACCTGACCGATGACGATGGCCGTGGCCGCGCTGGCGATGCCGGGCATGTTGTGGTGCTCGGCCAGCCAGTAGCGGGTGAAGCCGAGGTCTTCCGCATGGCGGGCAAGATCCAGCGTGCTGGCCAGCGCATCACGCGCGTCCGAGCCTTCGGGAATGGGGGAAAGATCCAGCATGCTGTAGGGCAGCATATGCGCCTCCGTGCTGTTTGCGGTGCAAAGGGTGGACAGGCAGGGTGGCCTGTTCGTATCCCCCTTGAATTACGGACTGAGCAGTCCATATTCAAGGCCATGACGAAAAAGACTGCCGAACCACGCCTCTCTGCTGCCGGTGCAACTGCCGGTCCGGGCCGCCCGCGTTCCTATGACGAGGGTGAGGTTCTGCGTGCGGCGCTTGAGCTTTTCCGCCGTCAGGGCTTCGAGGCGACGTCGCTGGACGACCTGACACAGGCGATGGGGATCAGCCGTTCGTCACTTTATGCCGCCTTTGGCTCCAAGCAGGACGTGCTGCTGGCCGCCCTGCGGCGCTATTCGGCAACGGCGCTTGAGGCGCTGAAATCCATTGGCGATGCGCCGCATGCGCACCGGGCAGAGGCGGTGGCCGCCATGCTGCGGGCGCTGGCGGACCCGTCCGGCGGCAAGCATGGCTGCCTGCTGGTCAATTGCATCACCGAGCTTGCCCCCCAGAACGAGGAGGTGGCCGCACTCGGCCGCCATCATCTGGAGCGGATCGAGGCGATCATCGCCGAGGCGCTGGACGAAAACGGGCCGGAGGCCCTGCGGGGCCGGGCAAGGGCGCTGGCCGCGCTTGCCATCGGCACGCTCACCTTGCGCAAATCCGGCCTGGACGAGGCCTATATCACCTCGGCGCTGGACGAAGGGCTTGCCCGGCTTCTGGCTCCGCCGCAAGCCGTCCCCGCCTAGACCCCCTCACGCATAACCAGATCTCAAATCCCGCCCAATTATGGACTGATTGATCCAGAAAGGGCGGAAAGCAACCCGGAAGAAGGAAGACATCATGACGGAAGCAAAGCTTTTCTCACCCGTGCAGGCTGGCCGCATGAAGCTGGCGAACCGCATTGCCATGGCGCCGCTGACCCGCAACCGCGCCCGCGCCGAAGATGATACGCCCTATGACATCCACGTGGAGTATTACGCCCAGCGTGCCAGTGCCGGCCTGATCATCACCGAAGCCTCGCAGATCAGCCCGCAGGGCAAGGGCTATGCCTGGACGCCGGGCATCTATTCCGATGCGCAGGTGGAAGGCTGGAAGAAGGTGACGGATGCCGTTCACGCCAAGGGCGGCAAGATCGTGATCCAGCTCTGGCACGTGGGCCGCATTTCGCACAATGTGCTGCAGCCGGGCGGCGCCGCACCGGTTGCGCCGTCCGCCATTGCTGCCCAGTCCAAGGTCTATGACGGCAACGGCTTTGTCGACACGCCGCAGCCGCGCGCGCTGGAGACCTCCGAGATTGCCGGTATCGTCGCTGATTATGTGAAGGCTTCCCGCAACGCGATTGCCGCCGGGTTCGACGGCGTCGAGATCCACGCAGCCAATGGCTATCTCATCGACCAGTTCCTGCGCACCGGCTCCAACACCCGCACGGATGCCTATGGCGGCAGCCTGGAAAACCGCACCCGTTTCCTCAAGGAAGTCATGGAGGCGGTGGTGGATGCCATCGGCGCGGACCGGGTGGGCGTGCGCCTCAGCCCCTTCTCCAATGCCAACGGCATTCATGATGACAACCCGGTCGAGACCTTCTCCCGCGCCGTGGACATTCTCAACGGCTACGGCCTTGCCTATCTGCACATGGTGGAAGGCCAGACCGGCGGCACGCGCGAGCTGAAGCCGGGCGAGGACATCGGCGCCCTGCGCGCCCGCTTCAATGGCATCTACATCGCCAACAACGGCTATGACCGGGCGAGCGCCATCGAGGCGGTGGAAAGCGGCCGCGCGGACATGGTCGCCTTCGGCCGCCCCTTCATTTCCAATCCGGATCTGGTGGAGCGCCTGCGCCGTGACGCCCCGCTCAACGAGCTGGACCGCGACACGCTCTATGGCGGCGGCACCAAGGGCTACACCGACTATCCGGCCCTTGAGGATAGTGCAGCTGCCTGAGCCCCAGCCTGAACCTGAGCCTGAACATGCTTTCCGGCTGGTGCAGTCCTCTCTGTGTGCTAGCCGGGACGGCCTCGCGGCCACCCCCAACCGCGAGGCCGTTTTCCGTCAGTGGCCTTCGACGAAATGTGCCAGCTGCGTCAGGGCGGTGCCCCAGCCATCGTGGAAGCCCATCTTTTCGTGGATGTCCTTGTCCTCGCGATTCCCATGCAGGACACGTGCGACATAGTTCGTGCCGCCATCGACCTCCTGAAGCGTGATGATCGCGGTCATGAAACCTTCCTTGCGCGGCCGGTAGCCCGGCAGAAGGGCGTCCGTTGATACAATCCGGCGGTTCTCGATCACATCGAGAAAGCAGCCGATATTGTTCATCTTCGTGCCGTCCGGCAGGGTCATCGTCGTCTCGAAGGCGCCGCCAGGCCGCAGGTCGAGCTGGTGTACCTCGGTCACGACCGGTTCCGGTGCCCACCACTTGGCGAGCGCGGCCGGATCCTTCCAGGCGTTCCAGATCGCGGCCGGTGGAGCCTTGATGATGCGGGAAATTTCGAGGTCAAGCGCGGGATCAAACATGTCAGTCCTCCTCAGATGCGGTTTCCGCCTCGACAAAGGCCGCCAGCCGGTCCGTGCGTGCCGTCCACATCGCCTTCTGGCTTGAAAGCCAGTCGTCCACCGGCGCAAAAGCAGCCTTGTTGAGGTTACAGGTTCGGGTTCTGCCCGACTTATGCGTTGTAATCAGCCCGCTGTCCTCGAGGACAGCGAGGTGTTTGAGAAACGAGGGCAGGGCCATCGAAAAGGGTCCGGAAAGATCCTTGACGCTGGCACTTCCCGCGCCCAGACGCTGAAGCACTGCCCGCCGGGTGGGATCCGACAGGGCATGAAACAGGGCGTCGAGTGGCTGCTGTTGGTTAGCCATATGGATAACTATTCTGATCCGATTGTGAGGTCAATGGCTAACTATAGCAGAACTTTTACCGGAACCGTACCGCAGCGTACTCTTTTTGGGTTTTCTGCCCTTTCGCTCGCCCCAAAAACCTGCCAAACCCTACATTTGAAGCACGCAGCAAGCGTGAGGCGGACAAAGAGACCGCCAATAGGACAATCCCAGGGAGTTCCAGATGCCCGCCTATCGTTCCAGAACCTCTACCCACGGCCGCAACATGGCCGGCGCGCGCGGCCTGTGGCGCGCCACGGGCATGAAGGACGGCGATTTCGGCAAGCCGATCATCGCCATTGCCAACTCCTTCACCCAGTTCGTTCCGGGCCATGTGCACCTGAAGGACCTTGGCCAGCTTGTCGCCCGCGAGGTCGAGAAGGCAGGCGGTGTTGCCAAGGAATTCAACACCATCGCGGTGGATGACGGCATCGCCATGGGCCATGACGGCATGCTCTATTCGCTCCCCTCGCGCGAGATCATCGCCGATGCGGTCGAGTACATGGTCAACGCCCATTGCGCCGATGCGCTGGTCTGCATTTCCAACTGCGACAAGATCACCCCGGGCATGCTGATGGCCGCCATGCGTCTCAACATTCCGGTGGTCTTCGTCTCCGGCGGCCCGATGGAAGCGGGCAAGGCGGTGCTGGCCGACGGCACCACCAAGGCGCTGGATCTGGTGGACGCCATGGTGGCAGCAGCCGATGACCGCGTGTCCGAAGAGGACGTGAAGGTGATCGAGCGCTCCGCATGCCCCACCTGCGGCTCCTGCTCGGGCATGTTCACCGCCAACTCGATGAACTGCCTCACCGAGGCGCTGGGCCTTGCCCTGCCGGGCAATGGCTCGACGCTGGCCACCCACGCCGACCGCAAACGCCTGTTCGTCGAAGCCGGCCACCTGATCGTCGATCTCGCCCGCCGCTACTACGAGCAGGACGACGAAAGCGTGCTGCCGCGCAGCATCGCCTCGTTCAAGGCCTTCGAGAACGCCATGACGCTGGACATCGCCATGGGCGGGTCCACCAACACGGTTCTGCATCTTCTCGCCGCCGCCTATGAGGGCGACGTGAATTTCACCATGACCGATATCGACCGGCTGTCGCGCCGCGTGCCGGTGCTCTGCAAGGTCGCGCCTTCCGTGCCGGATGTGCACATGGAAGACGTGCACCGCGCTGGCGGCATCATGGGCATTCTGGGCGAGCTGGACCGTGCGGGCCTCATCGACACCTCGCTGCCGGTCGTCCATGCCGCCAGCATGAAGGACGCGCTGGACCGCTGGGACGTGGTGCGCACCTCGAGCGAAGCGGTGCATACGTTCTATTCGGCGGCCCCCGGCGGCGTGCCGACGCAGGAAGCGTTCTCCCAGTCGCGCCGCTACAGCGAAGGCGTTGATACCGACCGCAAGACCGGCGTCATCCGCTCGGCCGAACATGCCTTCTCGAAGGATGGCGGCCTCGCCGTGCTCTTCGGCAACATCGCGCTGGATGGCTGCATCGTGAAGACGGCGGGCGTGGACGAGAGCATCCTGAAGTTCTCCGGCCCGGCCTATATCTGCGAAAGCCAGGATCAGGCGGTGAGCGACATTCTCACCGGCAAGGTCAAGGCAGGCGATGTGGTGGTCATCCGCTATGAAGGCCCGAAGGGCGGCCCGGGCATGCAGGAAATGCTCTATCCGACGAGCTATCTGAAGTCCAAGGGCCTCGGCAAGGCCTGCGCGCTCATCACCGATGGCCGCTTCTCCGGCGGCACCTCGGGCCTGTCCATCGGCCACGCTTCCCCGGAAGCGGCGGAAGGCGGTGCCATCGGTCTGGTGGAGCATGGCGATCCGATCGTCATCGACATCCCGAACCGCATCATCCGCGTGGATGTGAGCGACGAAGTGCTGGCCGAACGCCGCGCGAAGATGGAAGCCAAGGGCGCTGACGCCTGGAAGCCGGAAAAGCCGCGCACCCGCAAGGTTTCGGCAGCCCTCAAGGCCTATGCCGCCCTCACCACCTCCGCCGCCCGCGGCGCCGTGCGTGATGTGGACCAGCTGACCCGCAAGTAAGCTGGCTGCATGGCCACCAAATGACAAAGCCGCCGGTTCTGCCGGCGGCTTTTTCTTTTGGCCAGTTCAAGGCACCGGCCCTCAGTTCCGGCGGCTGCGCGCCTCGCGCCCCCGCGCCTTGCGGCCGTAGAGCCAATCGCCAAAAACGCCGAGGCTTACCGTCACAAGCATGCCGAACAGAAGGCCCCAGCCGAAAATGTAAGAAATGACGATGCCGCCGAAGAAGCCGGCGATCATGCTCATCAATTCAATAATCACGTTGCGTTGCATGGGGGCTTCCGCCGGTTCCTGCAGGACTGGTAAGCAGCTATGTCTCTGATACGCAACTTTGGTATGTCATAGGCTGCACTCTTGTCACGTAAAAATCTTTGAGAGAGAAGGAAATGTAGGTTTTTTGAATTGTATTACTAAGGGTGATAAATGTTTATATCGCCCACTGCGAAATGATCTTCGCTTCATGAGAAATTTGTTTCTTGATTTTGAAACTTTATCTGGAAAATATCGCGCCCAAGTTGAGCTTAGGGTGTGGAGACGGGCTTGATACGGATGCTGATCCGACTCAGTGCTGACCGGATCTGACATCCCTTGTCCCGTTGCATGATATTTCCCGCGCTGGATCCGTCAGCCAGAGGAACTGGCGCGCAGGACCATGCCGAACAGATCCCGCGGATCATCCGGGTCCGCCAGAAGATCGAGCATTTCGCAATAGGGCAGATCCTTCAAAAGTCCGCGCAGATAGCGCAGGGCCGAGAAGTCCTCCACCGCAAAGCCGACAGAATCGAACAGCGTCGTTTCCAGCGCCGACCGGCGGCCCGGCGCGTCTCCGGCAATCACCTGCCACAGTTCCGTGACCGGGTGATCTGCCTCAAGCTGCTGGATTTCGCCCTCGATGCGGGTCTGGGGCGTATATTCGACAAAGATGGACGAGCGCAGCAGGATATCCCGGTGCAGTTCCGTCTTGCCGGGGCAGTCGCCGCCCACCGCGTTGATGTGCTGGCCGCTGGCCACCATGTTGTCAGTGAGGATGGTCGCCCGCTGCTTGTCTGCCGTCACCGTGGTGATGATCGAAACGCCTTCAACCGCCTCTTCCGCGCTGGAGCAGACGGTGATGTCGAAGCCGAAGCCTTCAAGATTGCGGGCGCAGCGGCGGCTGGCCGCCGGGTCGATATCATAGAGCCGCAAGCGGTCCACACCCAGAAGCTTGCGGAAGGCAAGCGCCTGAAACTCCGACTGCGCGCCATTGCCGATGATCGCCATGGACCGCGCATCTGCCGGGGCCAGATATTTTGCCGCCAGCGCCGACATGGCGGCGGTGCGCAGGGCGGTGAGGATCGTCATCTCCGACAGGAGCACCGGATAGCCCGTCTCCACCTCTGCCAGCACGCCAAAGGCCGTCACGGTCTGGCGGCCTGTGCGGGTGTTCTTCGGGTGGCCGTTCACATATTTGAAGCCATAGGCAACGCCGTCCGACGCAGGCATCAGCTCGATGACGCCTTCCCTCGAATGGGAGGCGACGCGCGGCGTCTTGTCGAACAGCGGCCAGCGGCGGAAATCCTCCTCGATCACCTGCGCCAGCCCCTCGATGAAGGCCTCGACGCCCACTGCATTCAGAATGCGCATCATGTTGCCGACGCTGACGAAGGGTACCAGTGCGAGAGGCGAGGGGGCATCCTGTGCCGGATGGCTGGCGGTGGTGGTCATTTTCTGGCTCCCGTTCAGTAGCTGCGGGTCGGGCGGTCCATGACGCGCCGTCCGAAGAGGCTCGCGGTCAGGTCCACCATCAGCCGGGCGGTGCGGCCCCGGTCGTCGAGGAAGGGGTTCAGTTCCACCAGATCCAGCGAGGTGACGAGGCCGCTGTCATGCAGCATCTCCATCACCAGATGCGCCTCGCGGAAGGTGACGCCGCCCGGCACGGTGGTGCCGACCGCCGGAGCGATGTCCGGGTCGATGAAATCCACATCAAGGCTCACATGCAGGAAGCCGTTGGCGCGGGCGCAGCGCTCCAGAAACGGCTCCAGCAGGCGGGCGATGCCGTTCTCGTCAATGGCCCGCATGTCATGGGCGGTGATGCCGAATTCCCGGATCAGCGCCCGTTCCGGCGGATCGACCGAGCGCAGACCGAGCAGGCAGAGGTTGCCCGGCGATATAGGCGTGTCCAGCTTCTCGCCCAGCAGCACGTCAAAGCCCGGCAAGCCGCAGGCAAAGGCAACCGGCGTGCCGTGCAGATTGCCGCTGACCGTGCTTTCGAAGGTGTTGATGTCGGAATGGGCGTCGAGCCACAGCACGAATTGCGGCCTCCCGGCACCGGCCGCATGGGCTGCGTGCCCGGCGAGGGTGCCAAGAGCCAGCGCATGGTCGCCGCCCATGTAGATGGGCATCTGCGGCCCCGCCGCCAAAGACCGGGCCTTGCGGTAAAGCGCCCGCGTCCAGCCGGCAACGGCGCGCAGGTTCTTCAGCTTCGGGTCCGTGTCCGGAACGTCGAGCGCCTGATCCGGCGCAACGTCGCCGTGGTCCTCCACAACAAGGCCGAGCGCTTCCAGCTCCTCCTGAAGGCCCGCGGTGCGATAGGCGGCCGGTCCCATCAGACAGCCCCTGCGCCCTGCGCCTGCTTCCACCGGTGCTCCCACAAGCGCAATCTGCGTCATCCCTCGGCCTCCTTCACTGCGGATCTGCATCTCTTCCAGAGTGCAGCCATCAGATGGCAGTCTGAAGACAAAAAATTGCGCACTCTGGGCAGTAGACTATCCAGAGTGATAAGCTGAACTTCCCAAACTGGAAGGATGCCGCATGCTGGACGATACGGATCTTGCATTGATCGCAGCGCTGCGGGCGGATGGCCGCCGCTCGATCTCGGATCTGGCGCTGGACCTGAAACTCTCCCGCGCCACCGTGCGGGCGCGCCTGTCGCGGCTGGTGGAAAGCGGCGAGATCCAGGGCTTCACCGCCGTTCTGCGCAATGAGGGGCAGGACCTGCCGATCCGCGCCATGATGATGCTGGCCATCGAGGGCAAGCGGGCCGATGCGGTGATCCGCCGTCTCAGCGGCATGCCGGAAGCCCGCTCGATCCACACAACCAATGGCCGCTGGGATCTGGTGATCGAACTCGCCACCCCGGATCTCGCCTCCTTCGACGCCGCCCTCCACCGCATCCGCCTCATCGAAGGCGTTTCCGCCACCGAAACCAGCCTGATGCTGTCAGCGGTGAAGACCTGGCGGCGGTGAGGAGCTGGCTGCTCCAGATCCAGTGCTGACGGGCATCCAGCACGGTTCAGAGCGCTGGAAAACGCGCCCGTAAGGAGCGGGCTTGTGGACTGTCCCAGTGGGCGACGAGTTGATCCCGCAGGGCCGCGTGTGCGGAAACCTCCAGCGGGGCACTGGCGATGAACCGCCGGAGGCGGGATGCCCGGATGCCCTCGTTGGCAACATGGTCTGCCCGGTCGGGATAGCGCTCGTATTCAGCACGCGGCATGGGCTTGCCCAGACGGTCGAGGATCTCCCCATCCTCATTGGTCTTCGGCACGGCCTTGTGATGCAGCGCGACGACTTGCCAGTCGCGGCTGAAGACAGGCGCGCCGGAGCTTCCTCTTTCAGTATCAGCTGTATACCAGCAGAACCGATCCTCATCGTCCGTCTTTCCCAGCAGCAGGAAATAGCTGTTGTGCAGGGCGATGCATTTCGGCCGTCCCTGCGGATGCTGGATTACGCTGACCGGATGGCCCTCAAGGATCTTGCCTTCGTCCAGCAGCGGATGCCAGCCAAAGTCCGTCAAGGGAACGCCGGTGTCGCCGACCGGAGCAACGGCCACGAGCGCAAAGTCATGCTCTCTGTTGGCAAGCCAGAACGTGCCTGGATCAAGCGCATATTCGCTGGTCGCTGAGGGTATGCCGAATTTTTGCTCCTCATGGCCAAATACTGCCGTCGCCGCAGCGGCCATGGTCGGTGTTTCCAGAACATGCTGATTGGTGAGCAGCAGGCCGGGCCCGGCCAGGAAGCCCGTCCCGCTGATGGCTCCGCCTGCGATCTGAATGCAGGCAACGGCTCTGGCGGCAAGTTGTCCGGCCTCCAGAAACTCGACCGACAGCAGGTCGCTGGTGCCGATCAGCGCTTCCTTGCCCAGATCGTCATGCCCTTCAATCAGGGCTCGCTGGCGCTCTGGCGGGCGGCTTTGTCCTTGCAGATAGCGTTCAATACGCGCCTTCGTTTCTGTCGGCGAGACAAGGCCCTGGCTTGCATATTTGAGCGCTCTGCGCAGGTTGCGCAGGTTCTTCTGGACGCGCCCTGCAGCTGCTTCTGCAAGCTCATCCCCCAGTTCAGAAAGTGTGATGGTGCCTTCTTCCCGCATGACGCTCCCCCATATCAACTGGTGCGTTGACCGGTATGCAATTTAAGGTATAGTTAACGTAGGGGAATAAGAAAAGGGGGCAAGTCATGCCAGAGAAAATCAGCTACGCTGAGTATCTGGACATTCTTCTTGATCCGGAGTCCACGGATGAGGAAATTCTGGCTGTTGCCAAGGTTCGGGCACGGCATCACGGTCTGGATTTCGCCATTATTCCGGACCCGAAAAAGGTCGATATACAGCCTGAACAGGCAGAGTTGGAAAGTGCCCTTGGCATCGGCAACAACCTGGAGCGCTGGCGGCGCTGGGTCCGGTTCCGCAACCGGTTCAACTCGGGTGAAAAGCTGCCCGTTCTCGTTGAAGAGGGAGATAGCTGGCACCAGTTTCCCTTGCTTGTGAAGGATGTCGTCGATCATCTGGGCAAGGATTACCTGATCTATTCCGTTGCCGCCGCCGGAGATACTGCGGAAAACATGGTCTATGGTCCCGCGGGCAAGGGCGGGAACGAATATCTGGCCGCTCTCTGGCAATACAAGGACAACGTGAAGGGCTTCCTGTTTTCTGCCGCGGGAAATGACATTATCGGCGAAGATCCTGCGACGGGGAAGGCGGCGCTGCATGACATTCTGAAGCCGTTCAACAGCAACGCAAAAGATGTGCCCGGGCACATCAACATGGCGGTGCTTGGCGAAAAGCTGGCCTTCCTTGAAAGAGCCTACCGGGATGTGATCACCAACATCCGCCAGTATACGGAGTTCAAGACGCTGCCGGTCTTCATTCACGGTTATGACCATGCCTATCCGGAACTGAAGCAGAAAAAGGACCCGCGCAAGCCAAAGCATGCAAAGCGGGATGAATGGCTTGGCGAACCGCTGGATGCGCGCGGCATCGTGGACGATGCCCTGAGGCGCAACATCATCAAGTTTCTGGTGGATGCGCTCTACGACATGCTGGAGCGCGTGGCGGGCGACCCCAAGCAGACAGGGGTCTGGCTTGTCGACTGCCGGGGCGCCATGCCGGATGTAACGGACTGGATCGATGAGATCCACGGCACGGATGAGGGCTTCGGCAAGGTGGCGGCAAAATTCCGCAAGGTGCTGAAGAAGGCTGGTGTTTGAGGAGCTTGGAAGCCAAGCCTTGGAATATCCCCCGGCACAGGTTCTGCACCGGGGGATCGCACTTTACGTCCGGCGCGTCTTCACCAGACGGGTCACCACGTTCTCGATGATGCGGTGGCCGGCGTCCTGATCGAGGGACATGATGCTTTCCGGGTGGAACTGGACGGCGGCAATCGGCTCGCTGGTGTGCTCGATGGCCATGATGACCCCGTCTTCCGTCTCCGCCGTGATGCGGAAGTCTGCGGGCAGCTTGTCCTTCTTCGCAAACAGCGAGTGGTAGCGGCCGACCGTGACAGGCGAACTCAAGCCCTCGAACAGAACCGAATTGCCGGTGAGGCTGATGGGTGAGGGCTTGCCGTGCATCGGCACGTCGAGCTGGCCAAGTTCGCCGCCCAGCCCTTCGGCCAGGGCCTGAAGGCCGAGGCAGACGCCGAACAGCGGCAGTCCGCGCGCGCGGGCACGGCCGATGGTGGCGGCGCAGTCGAAGTCCTTCGGGCTGCCGGGACCGGGGGAGAGCACCACCAGATCCGGGTTCACGTCATGGAACACGTGGTCTGCAACGGGCGTGCGGTAGGTGACCACATCGGCCCCTGTCTGGCGGAAGTAGTTGGCCAGCGTATGGACGAAACTGTCCTCATGGTCCACCAGCAGGATCTTGAGGCCCGCACCGGGCTTCTTCTCGCGCACGGTTTCCGTGGCCTTCACGGCCAGTCCCGCCTCGCGCACGGCGGCGCGCATGGCTTCGGCCTTCAGCTCGGTCTCGGCCTCTTCGTCTTCCGGGATGCTGTCATAGAGCAGCGTGGCACCGGCGCGGATCTGCGCGACGCCGTCCTTGATGCGCACGGTGCGCAGGGTAAGCCCCGTGTTCATGTCGCCGTTGAACAGCACCGCACCGATGGCCCCGCCATACCAGGCGCGGGAGCTCTTTTCGTTGTTCTCGATGAATTCCATCGCCCAGCGCTTCGGCGCACCGGTGACGGTGACGGCCCAGGCGTGGGAGAGGAAGGCGTCGAGCGCGTCCATGTCCTCGCGCAGGATGCCTTCGATATGGTCCACCGTGTGGATCAGGCGGGAATACATCTCGATCTGGCGGCGGCCGATGACCTTGACCGAGCCGGGCACGCAGACGCGGCTCTTGTCGTTGCGGTCCACGTCCGAGCACATGGTCAGCTCGGCTTCGTCCTTGGCGGAATTCAGCAGCTTGCGGATCTGCGCCTCATCCTCGATGGCATTCTTGCCGCGCCGGATGGTGCCGGAGATGGGGCAGGTTTCCACCCGCCGCCCGCCGGTGACGCGCACATACATTTCCGGCGAGGCGCCGACGAGATATTCCGCATTGCCGAGGTTGATGAAGAAGGAATAGGGCGAAGGGTTGATCTGCTGCAGGCGGCGGGAGACGGCCGAAGGCGGGTTGGCGCAGGGCTCGTAGAAGGTCTGGCCCGGCACGGTCTCGAACAGGTCGCCCCGGCGGAAATACTCCTTGGCCCGGTCCACGATCTTCGCATATTCGCCCGGTTCATGGTCGCCCCGGCCCGGATCTTCATTGGCCGGCTGATAGGGCTGCTTCTCCCCGTCACGCGGCAGGCCGTGGGTGCGTTTGCCATCCACCTCGAAGTCATATTCCAGCACATAGGCGCGGCGGCCATGGTGGTCGACGATGAGGATTTCGTCGGGCAGGAACAGCACCAGATCGCGCTGGTCCGCCGGGCGCTTCAGCTTCAGCTCGATCGGCTCGAACTGGAAGGCCAGATCATAGCCGAAGGCACCGTAAAGGCCGAGCTGATCGTCATCGCAGGCGAAGAGCTCCTTGATGGTCCGCACCACGGAGAAGGTGGAGGCCTGACGCGAGCGGTCTTCCTCGCGGAAGGGAGCGGCGGGCTTGCGCACCGTCAGGGTCATGCGGCCCTCACTGGCAGCGAAGTCCTCCACGTCCGGATGGGCGGCCAGCACCCCGGCAATGGCCGGCAGCAGAACGAGGCCACGGGCGTTAAGCGCGCGGATTTCGACGTTGCGCCCTGCCGATTCCAGCACGAGCGGCGGATTGACCAGTGCCATGTCCCAGCGGGTGTAGCGGCCCGGATACTCATAGGAGGAGGAGAGGACCGCGCCGCGCTCTGCATCCAGCCGGTCGATCCAGCGGGAGGTTCCTTCCGCATAATCGGCCGGGCGTGCGCCGCGCGTGACGGCAATGCCGCCCTTGGTCTTGAAAGTCTGCTCAGCCGGTACCGGCATTCGTCCATCCTCCAGTTCAGGTCCAGGCCTTCCCCCGGCCAGACCCCAGACAGACCAAAGGCCGCCTGCGGGTCTTGCCGCGGCGGCCTTTGGGTCAACTTCGATCACGTCAGAACATGAGAAATCGCAAGGCCGCCAATCAAGCGTCCTGCCACCACCAGCCCATGCGGATCATCTGCGTGTTCATGCCTGTTTGCCTAGCGCAGCCACAGGCGGCAGGCAACCGGGGAAACGGCGTAAAAACCGCCCCTGCGCCACTTGCCGTGCTGCTGTTGCAAAATAGACCAGTCGCTTCAAGCTTGAATTATGCCAACTCTCGATGAGCCTGACACTCCCAGAGTTGGTGAAGCCAGTGCGGCGCTTGAGCAATTTCAAGGCGTTATGTGTCTGCATCTCAGACCTTTGGTATTATTCGGGCTTTTTACCCTGCCATGCATTCACGAAAACTGCGATTGCGCCAAGCGCAGCTGAACCGACAACGGCGAGTGCAACGTCGGTGTAGCCGTGGAAACTCAGGAGTGTGGCTGTTCCAAGAGCGAGAACGAATGCAAAAAGGCCGCCAAAATAAGATATGAGCCGGAACGTGTTGTCAGATTTCTGCTGTCGTTCGATCGACGCGAGATAGGCTGCCTGATCGGCTTCCGCCATTTGGAAAATGCGATCCATTGCGCCGGGAAGGCTGCTCTCATAGGCAAGCAATACATCTGGCGGCGGTAGCGGGCCGGAGTGTGTTCTGGAAATCTCACCCATTACAAGGACTTGATCAGGATCTTGGCCAGCTGCCACTTGAGACAGGAATGCCTTTCTGAACTTTGAGGCAAAAGCCTTGAGCTGGTTCGGGGGTATTACTTTCGAGGCAGAGTCGTAGGCAATCGTTTCAACGAGTTCATCCAGATTACTCTGCTCTCTAATGCCCTCTGTATGGGAAATGGCATCAGAGCCGACACGGTCACTGTCCGTGTTGCCCTCGTTTTCTGACTTCATTCTTGTAACGCCCTGCTGCGCCAATGAGTACATCGCCCGCAGATTGCCAAGCATGACGAACACTCTCACCACGCTTGATCACCGTGCCTCCTGACTGAGGGGCAAGTATAACCGCAGGGCCAAGCAGGCCCAGTGCCGCAGCAAAAGTGTGGAGTTTTGTCCGCTTGATCTGCATCGATGAAAGCTTCGGCATTTCCGCTCTCCTGAGGGTCGCCCTGAAAGCCCCTTCACATATGTAGTGTAGTCACGCGAAGTGCCAAGTTCCGCAATCCGTAGCGCGGCGAGGCAAACCGTGTCAATCACCTGCGTACGCCTGACTGGCCAGACGCATACGGCAATTCGATGTCCTAGTGTATCGCCAAAAATTGACTGAGGGATAACATTTTGCCGGTCTCAGCGGCCAACGGAGGAGTTGCACCGTCGATCCCCCGAGTTAATGCCTAAAGCCCGAAAATCGCCCCCGTCCGGCAGTTGCGCACCTTGTCGGCGGTGGCGCCGTTCCAGTGGAAGTCGAAGTGATCGGCTTGCAGCGGAATGGGGATGAGGTCCGGCCAGAAGATGGCGGCACATTCTCCGCCTTCGCAGCGGACACTGCGGTAGAGGATGCCGTTGGCACCTGCGGCTCTCAGATCCCGGCCCAGTGCCTGCGAGGGGGCATAGTCATCCGGGTGGTGATAGCGTGTGTCCGGTCTTGCATCATGCAGGTCAAGATCAAGGCGACAGGTGAGCATGCGGAACTGGGAGGTCCAGCCCGGCGCTTCCTGCGTGGCCCGCATGGTGCGGCCGTGATGATGGGCGACTTCCCGGATCGCCACTTCCTCTGCATTGCCCACGCTGTAGACGCCATAGGTGCCGTCGGTGAAGCGGCCCGGCCGGTCTGTGCTGACATGGACGAAAGGTGCCATCAGATAGCTGGCGCCGGGGCCGCTCACCCGCCGGTGCGGCGGCACCAGATCCAGTTGCCCGAGATGCTCCCAGATACGCGGATTGGTTTTCGATTCGGCCGAGGCAAGCGCCTCCCAGTCCTGCGGGTCGGCAATGTCCTCGAACAGATCAACCGGCGGATGGATGGAGCGGATGAGGCGGAAGGCGCTCTGCCACTCCACCCGCGTAAGGGCCAGGGCGCTCATCAGAAACCGCCGCGCTCCGCGTCGAGATAGGCGCGCACGCGGGCCAGCGAGAACATGTCACCCTGTGCCATCACCTCGACCGGCGTGCGCCCGCCAAACACCGGGTTGGGCTTGCGCACCCAGGCGTAACCGCGTTCCGCTTCGGTGAAGAGATAACGCAGGCCCTTGTGGATGCCCATCAGCAGGGAGAGGCGGGTGGCAAGGTCGCGGTCGATGCGCCCCGGCTCACCCGCCTTCCAGCGCGCATGGGTGCGGGCCGGGAGGCCGCCGAGAATCTCCCGCGCCTGCGCATCGGAAAGCTGCCAGCGTTCGAACAGCCGGATCACCGCCCGCGCCATCGCCGCCGCTTCTTCGGTGGTGATCTGCGGCACGTCCGGCGCAGCGCGGGTGCGGGGGATTTCCTGCAGCATGGTCAGCTCCTTTTGGCATAAAATAAGATATTTAATGCCAAATGGCAAGACGTCATGCTGAAACGGCTCCCGGATACGCATATCGGCCTGCTCACTCCGCCCCTGAAGTTTCCTTTTGCACGCCGATATTTCAAGCTTGAAATAATTTCCGGCTGGTGGCAGGCTCGTGCTCAACAAGACAAACGGAAGGGACTGCGGCGATGAAGATCCTGTGCCTGGGAGGCGGGCCTGCGGGGCTCTATTTTGCAATCTCGATGAAGCTGCGTGATGCGGCCCATGACATCACGGTGCTGGAGCGCAACAAGGCCAACGATACGTTCGGCTGGGGCGTGGTGTTGTCCGATGATGCGCTGGGCAACATGGCCCGCAACGACCCGAAGAGCACCGAGGAGATCCGCGCCAACTTCTCCTACTGGGACGACATTGCCGTCGTGCATGATGGCGTGCGCACCGTTTCCGGCGGCCACGGCTTTGCCGGCATCGGCCGTAAGAAACTTCTGATCATCCTGCAGGAGCGGGCGCGGGAGCTGGGCATCAATCTGGAATTCCAGCAGGAGTTCAAGACCGCTGAGGAATACCGCAAGGACTATGACCTGGTGGTCGCCAGCGACGGCATCAACTCGCTGGTGCGGCGCGAATATGCCGATGTGTTCAAGCCCGATGTGGACCTGCGCCTGTGCAAGTTCATCTGGCTCGGCACGCACCAGAAGTTCGATGATGCCTTCACCTTCATCTTCGAGAAGACCGAACACGGCTGGATGTGGGTGCATGCCTATCAGTTCGATGCCGACACGGCGACGGTGATCGTCGAATGCACGCAGGAGACCTGGGACCGCTTCGGCTTCGAGCACATGTCCAAGGAAGAGACCATCGAGACTTGCGAGAAGGTGTTTGCCGCGCATCTCGGTGGTCACAAGCTCATGTCCAACGCGGCGCACCTGCGCGGCTCTGCCGTCTGGATGAATTTCCCGAGGGTGATCTGCGAGAAGTGGTACAACGGCAATGTGGTGCTGATGGGCGACGCCGCGGCGACGGGGCATTTCTCCATCGGCTCCGGCACCCGGCTTGCCTTTGATAGTGCCATCGCGCTGGCGACGTATCTCCATAGCGAAGCCAGCATGGAAGCGGCCTTCGAGCGTTATCAGGAAGAGCGCCGCATCGAGGTGCTGCGCCTGCAGTCTGCCGCCCGTAATTCGCTGGAATGGTTCGAGCAGGTGGAGCGCTATCTGGACCTTGATCCGGTGCAGTTCAACTATTCGCTGCTCACCCGGTCCCAGCGCATTTCCCACGAAAACCTGCGCCTGCGCGATCCCGAATGGCTGCGCTCCGCTGAAGACTGGTTCCAGAAGCAGGCCGGCGGCCAGCCGGGCCGCACGCCGATGTTCGCTCCCTTCACGATGCGCGGCATGCGGCTGGAGAACCGCATCGTCGTCTCGCCCATGGCGCAGTACAAGGCGGTGGATGGTGTGCCGGGCGACTGGCATCTGATCCATTATGCCGAACGGGCCAAGGGCGGGGCAGGGCTCGTCTTCACCGAAATGACCTGCGTGTCGGCGGAAGGGCGCATCACCCCGGGCTGCCCCGGCCTCTATGCGCCGGAGCATGAGGCGGGCTGGAAGCGGCTGACGGATTTCGTCCATTCCGAGACGGCAGCGAAGATCTGCTGCCAGATCGGCCATTCGGGCCGCAAGGGCTCGACGCAGGTTGGCTGGGAGGGCATGGATGCGCCGCTGCCGGACGGCAACTGGCCGCTGCTGTCCGCTTCCGCCATTGCCTGGTCCAAGGGCAATGCGGTGCCGAAGGCGATGGACCGGGGCGACATGGATCTGGTGCTCGGCCAGTTCGTCGAGGCGGCGAAAATGGCAGAGCGCGCCGGGTTCGACATGATCGAGCTGCATGCCGCCCACGGCTATCTCCTGTCGTCCTTCATCTCACCGGTGTCGAACGTGCGCGGCGATGAATATGGCGGCAGCCTTGAAAACCGCCTGCGCTATCCGCTGGAAGTCTTCCGCGCCATGCGCGCCGTCTGGCCGGAGAACAAGCCCATGTCGGTGCGCATCTCGGCCAATGACTGGGTGGGTGAGGCTGGCGTGACCCCGGACGAGGCGGTTGAGATCGCCCGGGCCTTCTCTGAGGCCGGAGCCGACATCATCGACGTCTCCGCCGGTCAGACGACGACGGACGCACGCCCCATCTATGGCCGCATGTTCCAGACCCCGTTCTCCGACCGCATCCGCAACGAGGCGGGTCTGGCGACCATGGCGGTGGGCAACATCACAGAGGCAGATCAGGTGAACTCGATCCTGATGGCAGGCCGTGCCGATCTGGTCTGCCTTGCCCGTCCGCATCTGTCCGATCCCTACTGGACGCTGCATGCGGCGGTGGAGCAGGGCGACCGCAAGGCCAGCTGGCCGCTGCCGTATCTTGCCGGGCGTGATCAGGCCCTTCGCCTTGCCGAGCAGGCAAAAGCGAAGATGGACGGCGCCAGGGCTGCGGGAGAGGTGATCCGGGCATGACGGTGGCAGGACGGCGCGTTCTCATCACGGGCGGCGGCACGGGCGCAGGGGCCGATCTGGCCCGCGGCTTCCATGCTGCCGGAGCGCAGGTCATCATTACCGGCCGGAGGGCAGAGCCGCTGCAGGCGGTGGCGGCTTCCCTGCCGGGTGTACGGGCGCTGCCGGCGGACGTGACGGATGAAGCTTCCGTGAAGGCGCTGTTCGAGGCCGCAGGCCCGGCGGATGTGGTGATCGCCAATGCGGGCGCTGCCGAAAGCGCCCCCTTTGGCCGCACGTCGCTCGACCAGTGGAATGCCATGCTGGCGGTGAACCTGACCGGCGTGTTCCTCACCTTCCGCGAGGGACTTGCCCGGATGGACGGCTGGGGGCGGCTCATCGCCATTGCGTCCACGGCAGGTCTGAAGGGCTATCCCTATGTGGCGCCCTATGTGGCGGCCAAGCATGGGGTTGTCGGCCTTGTGAAGGCGCTGGCGCTGGAAGTGGCCCGCCGTCCGGTGACGGTCAACGCCATTTGCCCCGGCTTCCTCGATACGGAGATGACGGAACGCTCCGTTCAGAACATCATGGCCAAGACCGGCAAGAGCCGGGACGACGCCATGGCCGCCCTTGCGGACACCAATCCGCAGAAGCGCCTCATCACCCCGCAGGAGGTGACGGCCATGGCTCTTTATCTGTGCGCTGCCGGATCTGACGGGGTGAACGGGCAGGCAATGGCCATTTCGGGAGGCGAGGTATGAGCGCAGAGAAGGGAACAGCCGTGCAGGAAACGGACGCAGCCTCCGTGCCGCTGTCCAAGCGCCGGCTGAAGACCTGGATCCGCATTCTCGGCGTCACCCGCATGGCGGAAGCGCATCTGCGCGAGTTTCTGCGGGTGGAGCATGACACGACGCTGCCGCGCTTCGACGTGATGGCCGCGCTCTACCGCCGCCGCGTGCCGCTGAGCATGAGCGAGCTGTCGCGCCTGCTGCTCGTCTCCAACGGCAACGCCACCACGGTGGTGGACCGGCTGGAGAAGGACGGCCTCGTCCGCCGTGTGCCCTTCGAGGCGGACCGGCGCACGGTGCATGTGTCGCTGACGGACGAGGGGCTGGCGCAGTTCGAAAAGCTGGCCGCCGATCACGAGCGGGAGGTGGACCAGCTCTTCGCCAGGCTGACGGACGCGGATCTGGACGCGCTCAAGGACATATTGAAGAAACTCGGGAAGGACGCGCAATGACCGCTCTGGCTGATCTGAAGCCCCGGCACTTTCTCTGGCAGGTGAAGGACCGCATCGCGCGCGTCAGCCTCAACCGTCCCGACCGCAAGAACCCGCTGACTTTCGACAGCTATGCGGAGCTGCGCGACACGTTCCGCGCCCTTGTCTATGCCGATGATGTGGATGTGGTGGTCTTCGCCTCCAACGGCGGCAATTTCTGCTCGGGCGGGGATGTGCATGACATCATCGGCCCGCTGGTCGGGCTCGACATGAAGGGCCTGCTTGCCTTCACCCGCATGACTGGTGATCTGGTGAAAGCCATGATCGGCTGCGGCAAACCTATCATCGCGGCGGTGGATGGTGTGTGCGTCGGAGCCGGGGCGATCATTGCCATGGCCAGCGACCTGCGGCTGGCAACACCGGAAGCCAAGACGGCTTTCCTCTTCACCCGCGTTGGCCTTGCGGGCTGCGACATGGGCGCCTGCGCCATGCTGCCGCGCATCATCGGTCAGGGCCGGGCGGCGGAGCTGCTTTACACGGGCCGCACCATGAGTGCAGCCGAGGGTGAACGCTGGGGCTTCTTCAATGCCTTGCATGAGGCGGACAAGCTGGAAGACGAGGCCATGGCGCTGGCCGCAAGGCTCGCCTCCGGACCTGTGTTTGCCCATGGCATCACCAAGACCCAGCTGAACCAGGAATGGAACATGGGTCTGGAGCAGGCCATCGAGGCGGAAGCGCAGGCACAGGCGATCTGCATGCAGACGCAGGATTTTGCCCGCGCCTATCATGCCTTCGTCGCCAAGCAGAAGCCGGTTTTCGAGGGCAACTGAAATGGCAGACCGCTCTTTCCTCTCCTGGCCCTTCTTCGAGACCCGCCACCGCGAACTGGCCGAGGCGCTGGATGCCTGGTGCGCCGCCCATCTTCATGTCGATCACGCCGACACGGACGAGGCCTGCCGTACGCTGGTGCGCGATTTGGGGCAGGCCGGTTGGCTGCGCCACTCGGGTGCTGGCGAGGGCGAGACGCTGGACGTGCGCAGCCTCTGCCTCATCCGCGAAACGCTGGCCCGGCATGATGGTCTTGCCGATTTTGCCTTTGCCATGCAGGGGCTGGGCATGGGCGCCGTCTCCCTGTTCGGCACGGCGGAGCAGCGCACATGGCTGGAGCGCACCCGTGCCGGCACCGCGATCAGCGCCTTTGCCCTGACGGAGCCGGGCTCCGGTTCGGATGTGGCCAACAGCACCGCAGCGGCTGAGGCCGTGCCGGGCGGTTTCATCCTGACCGGTGAGAAGACCTACATCTCCAACGGCGGCATTGCGGACCTTTATGTCGTGTTTGCGCGCACCGGCGAAGTGCCGGGAGCCAAGGGCCTTTCCGCCTTCCTGCTGCCTGCGGACACGCCGGGGCTGGAGATCGTCGAGCGCATCGAGGTGATCGCGCCCCATCCGCTGGCGCATCTGCGTTTCAACAGTATCCGCCTGCCGGAGACGGCGTTGATCGGCAAGCGCGGGGACGGCTTCAAGATCGCCATGTCGGTGCTGGACGTGTTCCGCTCCACTGTCGGCGCAGCGGCGCTGGGCTTTGCCCGCCGTGCACTGGACGAGGCTCTGGCCCGTGTGCGCCAGCGTCAGCTCTTCGGCGCGCCGCTGTCCGAACTGCAGATGGTGCAGGGGCATATCGCCGATATGGCGCTGGATGTGGATGCCTCGGCGCTGCTGATCTACCGCGCCGCCTGGACCAAGGACATGGGCGCGGCCCGCGTCAGCCGCGAGGCGGCCATGGCCAAGCTGCATGCGACGGAAGCGGCCCAGCGGGTGATCGACACGGCGCTGCAGCTGCATGGCGGCGACGGGGTGCGCAAGGGCTTTGCCGTGGAAAGCCTTTACCGCGAGATCCGCGCCCTGCGCATCTACGAGGGGGCGAGCGACGTGCAGAAGATCGTCATCGCCCGTGCTGCGCTGGGCGAGGCGCGCTGAGCGAACCGGAATTTGAATGCAATCAGCGGGGCGGATGGCCCCGCAGGAAGACGGGAAGGCCACATGACACAGACAACGGCAGATGCCTCCACCGCCGAAAGCCCGCACGCGTTTTTGAACCCGCGCAACTGGAAGCCCGCCAAAGGCTATTCCAACGGCGTTGCCGCCAGCGGCCGCATGCTTTTCCTTGGCGGCCTCATCGGCTGGAACGGCCAGCAGGAGTTCGAGGCGAAGGATTTCACCGGACAGGTGGAACAGACGCTGAAGAACATCGTCGAGGTGCTGCGCGAGGGCGGGGCCGGGCCGGAGCATCTGGTGCGGATGACCTGGTACGTCACCGACAAGCAGCTTTATCTCGCCAGCCTGCGCGATGTGGGCGCCGTCTACCGCAAGGTGCTGGGCAAGCACTTCCCGGCCATGGCGCTGGTGCAGGTGGCCGGCCTCGTGGAAGACGAGGCGCTGGTGGAGATCGAGGCAACCGCCGTGGTGCCGGAATGATCCGCCTTTGCGGATCGTGACATTCGGGAAGACGACGCTCAGGAACAAGACAAGGCGGCTCAAGGGAAAACCCGCTTCCGGAAAAAGGAAGGGCCGCAGGTCCGCGACAGCGGGCAACCATCCAGGGGATTGATGATGACAGCTGCGCTGAAACTGGGCCCGAGTGCCCATGTGGATACATTCACCCGGGACAACCTGCCGCCCGTGGAGCTGTGGCCGGAGCTGAAGCTTGAGGGCTTCGACTATCCGGACCACCTCAACGCGGGCGTCGAGCTGACCGACCGCATGGTGGAAAAGGGCTTCGGCGACCATGTGGCGCTGATCGGCAATGGCCGCCAGCGCACCTACAAGGAGCTGGCCGACTGGACGAGCCGCATCGCCCATGCGCTGGTCGAGGATTATGGCGTGAAGCCCGGCAACCGGGTGCTGATCCGCTCGGCCAACAACCCGGCCATGGTGGCCTGCTGGCTGGCGGCGACCAAGGCCGGTGCCGTGGTGGTCAACACCATGCCGATGCTGCGGGCAGGCGAACTGGCCAAGATTGTCGACAAGGCCGAGATCACGGTTGCCCTGTGCGACACGCGGCTGATGGACGAGATGGTGGCCTGCGCCAAGGATTCTGCCTACCTGAAGACCGTCATCGGTTTCGACGGCACCGCCAATCATGATGCGGAGCTGGACCGGGCGGCGCTGGGCAAGCCGGTGCGCTTTGAAGCCGTGAAGACGGGCCGTGATGACGTGGCCCTGCTGGGCTTCACCTCCGGCACCACGGGTGATCCCAAGGCGACCATGCACTTCCACCGGGATATCCTGATCATCGCGGACGGCTATGCCCGCGAGGTTCTGGGCGTGACGCCGGATGACGTGTTCGTCGGCTCCCCGCCGCTCGCCTTCACCTTTGGCCTTGGCGGCCTTGCCGTGTTCCCGCTGCGCTTTGGGGCGGCGGCTGCGCTGCTGGAAACCGCCTCGCCGCCGAACCTCATCGAGATCATCCAGAAATACCGTGCCACGGTCTGCTTCACGGCACCCACCGCCTACCGGGTGATGCTGAAGGCCATGGACGAGGGGGCAGACCTCTCCAGCCTGCGCGCCGCCGTCTCGGCCGGCGAAACGCTGCCGGCGCCGGTCTATGAGGAGTGGATGGCCAAGACCGGCAAGCCGATGCTGGATGGCATCGGTGCCACGGAAATGCTGCATATCTTCATCTCCAACCGCTTCGGCGACAGCCACCCGGCCTGCACCGGCCGCCCCGTCACCGGCTATGAGGCGCGGATCGTCGATGATCTGGGCCGCGAGATGCCGCGCGGCGAGGTGGGGCGTCTGGCCGTGCGCGGGCCGACCGGCTGCCGCTATCTCTCCGACAGCCGCCAGACCGGCTATGTGCATGAGGGCTGGAACATCACCGGAGACGCCTTCTGGCAGGACGAGCAGGGCTACTTCCACTTTGCCGCCCGCAACGACGACATGATCATTTCCGCCGGTTACAACATCGCAGGTCCCGATGTGGAAGCCGCGCTTCTGGCTCATCCCGATGTGCTGGAATGCGCCGTCATCGGCGCACCGGACGAGGAGCGCGGGCAGATCGTGGAAGCCCATGTGGTACTGAGCGCCGGCGTCGAGCCGGACGCCGCCACCATCAAGCGCCTGCAGGACCACGTGAAGGCAACCATCGCGCCCTACAAATACCCGCGCCGTATCCTCTTCACCGATGCCCTGCCCAAGACGCAGACCGGCAAGATCCAGCGGTTCCGGCTGAAGGAGGCGAGCTGAAGGGAAGGGGCTGAGTCCGGCCCCTTATACCGCCGCCAGCCGTCTGAGGGCGCGGGTCAGGTGCTCGATGAAGGCCTGTGCGGCAGGGGTGGGCATGCGGTCGCGGGATTTCAGCAGCATGATCTCGCGGGTGATGACCGGCTCTTCCAGGGGCAGCGCGCGAATGCCGGGCCCGCGCACGGCGGCGCGCGCATAGGCGGGCAGGACGGCGACGCCTAGTCCCGCCTCAACCAACGCCAGGGCGGTGGTGATCTGCGTTACCTCGAAGCTGATCCGGGGCTCGATCCGCACGCTTTCAAAGCCCACTTCCACCAGCAGGCGGATGCCGGAGTCCCGCGTCAGCGTCACCAGCGGCGCCTCGGCAAGGCCGGACCAGACCGCGCTGTCCCTTGCGGCAAAAGCACTGTCCTCCCGGCAGAACAGCATCAGGCTGTCCCGCACCAGCGGCTGGCGCTCAATGTCATCGCCTGCCGGGGGAAAGGTGCCGACGGCGCAGTCGGCCCTGCCGCTGCGCACGGCCTCCAGGATCTGCTCGGTGCCCACATCGGACAGTTGCACGGCAATGCCGGGCGAGGATGCCTGAAAGCTGGCGATCACCTGCGGCAGCACGAAGCTGGCGAGAAGCGGTGGGGCCGCCACGCGCAGCTTGCCGCGCCGCCGGTCTGCCAGCATGTGCAGGCCTTCCACCGCATGTTCCAGATCTTCCAGCACCTTGGCGGAGGAATGGCGGAACTCTTCGCCTGCGGCCGTCAGCTCCACCCGCCGGGTCGTGCGGTCGAACAGGCGCACGCCAAGATCGGCCTCCAGATCCTTGATGGACTGAGACAATGCCGGCTGGGCGGTGTTGAGGCGCTTGGCGGCGAGAGAAAAGCTGCCAGCCTCCGCCACGGCGAGAAAGCTCTGGATCTGCTTCAGGGTGATTTTCATGGGGCACTCCGCCACCGGTCTGATTGATATGAAATTCAATATAAATTTATCAGATAAATCTGTATTGCCGATAATTCAGCTTTCACCGATCCTGTCTTCAACACGCTTCGCCCTGCGGCTTCACAGTCTGTTGGCGGGGGCGAAAGAGCCAAGGAACAGAAGGCCCCATCATGCACGACTATCCGGACCTCCAGCTCTATATCGGCGGCGCATGGCGCAAGACCGGCGAGACCTTGCGCGTGATCAACCCGGCAACCGAAGCAGAGACCGGTAGGCTGCCCGTTGCGGCCACGGCGGATCTGGATGACGCGCTGGAGGCGGGAGCAAAGGGCTTTGCCGTGTGGCGGCGCACCGCGCCGATGGAGCGGGCGCGGATTATCCGCACGGCGGCGGCCCTGCTGCGCGAGCGGATCGAGACAATCGCCGCCGATATCACCCGCGAACATGGCAAGCCGCTGCAGCAGGCGAGGCTGGAAGTGATCCGCGGCGCGGAGTTCTTCGAGTGGGACGCGGGCGAGGCGGAGCGGCTCTATGGCCGGGTGATCCCGAGTGAACCGGGCATCCGCTACATCGTCCACCATCAGCCCATCGGCACGGTGGCGGCCTTCTCGCCCTGGAATTTTCCGCTCAGCCAGCCCGCACGCAAGGTGGCAGGGGCGCTCGCTTCCGGCTGCTCCATCATCCTGAAGGCGGCAGAGGAAACGCCCGCCGGTGCCTGGCACATTGCCTGCGCCTTCCACGATGCGGGCCTGCCTGCCGGTGTGCTGAATCTTGTATTCGGCGTTCCGGCGCAGATTTCCGAGTATCTCATCCCCAAGCCGCAGGTGCGCCTTGTCGCCTTCACCGGCTCCACGGTGGTGGGCAAGCATCTGACAGGCATCGCCGCCCGCCACGCCAAGCCGGTGCTGATGGAACTGGGCGGCCATGCGCCGGTGATCATCTGCGAGGATGCGGATGCGCAGAAGGCGGGCACGGTCTCCGCCATCCGCAAGGCCCGCAATGCCGGTCAGGTCTGCACCTCGCCCACCCGTTTCTTTGCGCATGAAACCGTCTTCGGCGCCTATCGCGACGCCTTCGTTGCCCGCGCCAGGGCGGTGAAGATGGGCAATGGCCTTGATCCGGACACCGAGATGGGGCCGACCGCCAATCACCGCCGGGTAGAGGCGATGGAAATGCTGGTGGCCGATGCGCTGGCCAAGGGGGCAAAGCTTCTGTGCGGCGGAGAGCGGCCCAAGGGGCCGGGTTACTTCTATCCGGTCACGGTCCTGTCGGAAGTGCCCGATGATGCCCGTGTCATGCAGGAAGAGCCCTTCGGCCCGCTGGCGGTGATCAATCCCGTCCGCTCGCTGGATGAGGCGATTGCCCGGGCAAACAGCGTGCCCTACGGCCTCGCTGCCTATGCCTTCACCCACTCCGCCGCCAACGTGGACCGCATCACCGACGAGGTGGAGGCGGGCAATGTCTCCATCAACACGCTGGAAGCCTCGGTGGCAGCGACGCCCTTCGGCGGCGTCAAGGAAAGCGGCTTTGGCCGTGAGGGCGGGGCGGAAGGCATCCTGCATTACACGGTGGTGAAGACCGTTTCCCACCGCATGGAGATCTGACGGCCAAAGCAGCCGTCCTGCGCAACTTTGCCCCTCGGAGGGCATCTGCCCGAAAGGCAATGAGGATGAAATACACACGCAAGGACGCCAAGGCGCATGCTTTTGCCACCATGCGCGGCATCTGGGCAGCGGCCCTGATGCCGTTCCGGGCGGATCTGTCCATCGATGAGGACGGCTTCCGCGCCAACATGAACCACTGGATCGATGACCTTGGCATCGATGGCTTTTTCATTGCCGGAAAGCAGGGCGAGTTCTTCTCCATGTCCGTGGACGAGCGCAAGCGCTGCTTTGATCTGGCGGTCGAGGCGGCTGCCGGCCGGGCGCAGACGATCATGTCCTGCTCGGACCAGAACATGGATGTGGTGATCGATCTTGCCCGCCACGCGCAGGCCTGCGGCGCGGACTATATCGTCGTCCACGCGCCCATCCTGCATTTCTTCAAGGCGCAGGACGAGACGCTGCTGCGCTACTACGAAACCATCGCCTCGAAGGTGGATATCGGCATTGCGCTGTGGTCCCACCCGGACAGCGGCTATCTGATGAGCCCGGAACTGTGCAACCGGCTGGCGGATATCGAGACGGTGGTGGCGATCAAATATTCCGTGCCGCGCGAGATGTACAAAAAGCTGACTGCGCTTGCCGGGGACCGGATCCTCGTCTCCACCGCCTCGGAGGAGGAGTGGCTCGACAACATTCTGGAGCTGAACTGGCAGCTCTATCTCTGCTCGTCACCGCCCTATCTGCTGCAGACCGCCGCTGACAGGCGGATGCGTGCCTACACGGATCTGGCCTTTGCGGGCAGGGCGGAAGAGGCGCGGGCGCTGCGCGATTCCCTTGAGCCGGTCCGCCGGGCGCTCAAGGACACGCGTCCTGCCGAAAAGCCCCATGCCCACCAGAAATACTGGCAGGACCTGCTGGGCCAGACCGGCGGACGGGTGCGCCCGCCCATGCTGGAGCTGACCGAAGACGAGAAGGCCCGCACACGGGCGGCATTTGACGCCTGCGGGCTCAGGCTGGATGATGGCGCCCGCAAGGCCTCCTGATCCCGCGTCCCGCTACCCCAAGATGACAAGAGCGGTCTGAAGACCCTGAGGAGAACGGCAATGGCCAGATTGAAAGCCTTCAATTTCCAGAAGTGGATCGACGAGCACAAGCACCTGCTGAAGCCGCCGGTCGGCAACCAGATGGTGTTCAAGGACGCGGACCTGATGGTCACGGTCGTCGGCGGGCCGAACAAGCGCACCGACTATCACGATGATCCGGTTGAGGAATTCTTCTATCAGCTGAAGGGCGACATGCTGCTGAAGCTCTATGATGGGGAAGAGTTCTATGACGTGCCGATCCGGGAAGGGGATGTGTTCCTGCTGCCGCCGCATGTGCGCCACTCGCCCCAGCGCCCGCAGGAAGGCTCCATCGGCCTCGTCATCGAACCGGCCCGCCCGGAAGGCGCGCTGGATGCGGTGGAGTGGTACTGTTTCGAGTGCAAGGCGCTGGTGCACAGGGCCGAGGTGGATCTTGAGTCGATCGTTGACGACCTGCCGCCGATCTACAAGGCCTTCTACGCGGACGAGGCCAAGCGCACGTGCCCGAAATGCGGCACGATCCACCCCGGCAAGGAGCCGCCTGCAGGTTGGGTCAATCTGTAAATGTTTTAGGCTTGAAATATTTCTGGACCCTGTGCAAGCTGGGCCCCGGAAAAAAGATCAAGACTGGAGCTGACCAAAGATGGCAGCATCCGGCTGGCTGCCGCAAGGCGACAACAGAGGGTGAAGAGATGAAGAAGAGACTGTTTCTGGCCGCAGCGGGCATCGCTGCGCTGATGAGCGGCACTGCCCTGGCGCAGGATCCGTTGAAGATCGGCATGATCACGACCCTGTCCGGCCCCGGCGGCTATCTCGGTCAGGACATCCGCGACGGCATGCTGCTGGCGATCGAAATGGAAGGCGGCAAGCTGGGCGGCGTTCCGGTCGAGCTGGTTGTCGAGGATGACGGCCTGAAGCCGGGCAACGGCCGCCAGATCGCCGAAAAGTTCATGAACGACGACGGCATGAAGCTGCTCACCGGCATTGTCTTCTCCAACGTTGCCGGTGCCACCGTGCCCGATATCGTCAACAACGACGCGATCTATATTTCCCCGAACGCCGGCCCGTCCAACCTTGCCGGTTCCGAGTGCCACGAGAATTATTTCGTCGTGTCCTGGCAGAATGATGCCCTGCACGAGGCAGCCGGTGCCGCCGCCAAGAAGCTCGGCTTCAACAAGGCTTTCGTGCTGGCGCCGAACTATCAGGCGGGCAAGGACGCCATCAACGGCTTCAAGCGCACCTTCGGCGGCGAAATCGTCGGTGAGCTTTACACCCAGCTCGACCAGACCGATTTCGCCTCGGAAATGGCCCAGATCCGCGCGGCCGATCCGGAAGTGGTGTTCCAGTTCCACCCGGGCGGCCTCGGCATCGCCTTCCTGAAGCAGTATGCGCAGGCTGGCCTGAACGGCAACATTCCGATGGTTCTGTCCGAGCCCTCCACCGATGCGGTGGTGCTGAACGCCGTTGGCGACGCTGCCGTTGGCATCTTTGCCACCGCCCACTGGAACCGTGACTTCACCAACGACGCGAACCTTGAGTTCGTTGAGGCCTGGGACAAGAAATACGGCCGCCCCATCACCTATTACGCCTCTCAGGGCTATGACACGGCCAAGCTGATCTCCTCCGCTCTGGCCAAGACCGGCGGCCTGGACGATATCGCCAAGTTCCGCGAAGCTGTCCGCGCTGCGGACTTCAACAGCGTGCGCGGTGAGTTCAAGTTCGGCCCGAACCAGCATCCGGTGCATGACTGGTATCTGCTGGATATCGTCGCCGGTCCCGATGGCAAGCCGGTGGCCGTCACCAAGGACAAGCTCCTTGAAGACTATGGCGACGCCTACGCCGATCAGTGCAAGATGTAAGCTGACAGATACGGCGCGGCGGGGGGCTCCGCTGCGCCGGACCTGTCTCACGGCGCAAGGGCGCATCGGGTTGCCGGCCTGACCCTCAGGCCTGCCGGATGTGGCCAGCCGGACGTCCGCCACGGGCGCGCCGGACTGCACCTCTGTGCCTTGCCAGTCATAGTTCTGACAATCACCGGACGGGCGGATGATCCTAGTACTCGAGCAATTGCTGAACGGCCTTCAGTACGGCGTCATGCTGTTTCTGCTGGCGGCCGGGCTGACGCTGATTTTCGGCATCATGGGGGTGATCAACCTCGCCCATGGGTCGCTCTACATGGTGGGCGCCTATGCGGGCACCTGGGTAGCAGGGGAGACGGGCAGCTTCTGGCTCGGCATTCCCGCAGCCCTTGGCGCCGCTGCCCTCACCGGCCTTGCCATCGAGGCGCTGGTGATCCGCAAGCTCTACAGCCGCGATCATCTGGACCAGGTGCTGGCGACCTTCGCGCTCATCCTGATGTTCAACCAGATCATCGTCATGCTGTTCGGCCGCTCGCCGGTCTTCACGCTGCTTCCCTCCGGCTTCGAAGGCTCGGTGGAACTGCTGCCGGGGCTTTACTATCCGCCGTACCGGCTGCTGATCATCGGCACGGGGCTTCTGGTGGCGGTGGGGCTCTATTTCCTCATCAACCGCACCCGCATCGGCATGCTGGTCCGGGCTGGCTCGACGAACCGCGAGATGGTTCGGGCGCTGGGCGTTGATATCCGCCTGCTCTACACGGTGGTCTTCGGCCTCGGTGCGCTGCTGGCGGGGCTCGCCGGCTACATGGCCGGTCCGATCCTCGCCGTTCAGGTGGGGATGGGTGAGCAGATCCTGCTGGCGACCTTTGTTGTGGTCGTCATCGGCGGGGTCGGATCGATCCGGGGCGCATTCGTGGCGGGCATCGGTCTTGGTGTCATCGACACCTGCCTGCGCGCTTTCCTGCCGGGCCTTCTGCGCAATTTCATGGCCGGGCCGGAAGCTGATGCGCTCGGCACCGGCATCTCGTCGATGGGGATCTACCTGCTGATGGCCCTTGTCCTTCTTGTCCGGCCCAAGGGCCTGTTTGCAGCGGGGTCGTGATGCGCAAGCCTATCCTTGCCCTTCTGCTCGTCGTCTTTCTCGCCGCCATTCCCACGCTCACGGCCGAATTCGGCCAGGCCTCGCTGCTGGCGCTGGCAACGCGCATTCTCATCTATGGCATGGCCGCTGCCAGCCTCAACTTCGTGCTCGGCTATGGCGGCATGGTCAGCTTCGGACACGCCGCCTTCTTCGGTATCGGCGCCTATGTGGTCGGCATTCTCGCCACCCACCATTCCAGCGGCGAGCCGCTGTTTGGCTTCATTCCCGGCACGGATCAGATGCTGATCACCCTGCCTCTGGCGGTTCTGGTGGCCGGGTTCTTCGCGGCGGTCATCGGCTCTCTGTCGCTGCGCACCGGCGGCGTGCAGTTCATCATGATCACGCTCGCCTTTGCGCAGATGCTGTTCTTCCTGTTCGTTTCGCTGAAGGCCTATGGCGGCGAGGACGGCATCATCATCCGCCGCAGCAACGAGCTGCCGGGGCTCAACATGCGCGACAGGGCCACCTTCTATTACGTGGTGCTGGCCATAACCGTCCTGTTCTTCTTCGGCCTGCGCCGCCTGACGCAGTCGAGCTTCGGTGCGGTGATTTCCGGCATCCGCCAGAACGAGCGGCGCATGGCGGCCCTCGGCATCCCAGCCTACCGCTACAAGCTCTACGCCTTCGTGCTGTCGGGCATGGGCGCGGGGCTCGCCGGGGCGCTGATGGCCAATTTCCTGCGCTTTGCCTCGCCGGACATGATGCACTGGACCAAATCGGGCGAGCTGATGATCATGGTCATCCTCGGCGGCGTCGGCACCCTGTTCGGCCCCTTCCTCGGTGCAGGCGCCTTCCTGGTGCTGGAAACATTCCTCGCGCAATGGTCCGAGCACTGGCCTCTGGCGCTCGGCCTGATCCTGCTGCTGCTGGTGCTGGGCACACGCGGCGGCCTGCAGGCCCTCATCGCCCGCGTGTCACGTCTTGTCAGGGGAGGCGGCCAATGAGCGTCATCCTGTCCATCGAGGGGCTGGTGAAAACCTTCGGCGGCCTCATTGCCACCGATCACGTCAGCCTTGATGTGCGCGAGGGCGAGATCCACGCCCTCATCGGACCGAACGGGGCGGGCAAGTCCACCCTGATCAACCAGCTCTGCGGCGAACTTGTCTCCGATGAAGGCTCCATCAGGCTGGCCGGTCAGGAAATTTCCGGTCTCAAGGTGCCGGAGCGCGTGGCGCTCGGCCTTGGGCGCACCTTCCAGATCACCAGCCTTCTCGACGAGATGACCGTGCTCGAGAACATCGGCATGGCGATCCAGGTGCGCGAGGGCCACAATTTCCGCATCTTCGATCTCGTCCGCGGCCGCGGTTCCGTCTGGGCCGAGGCGGAGGAGCGGGTGGCATCCAGCGGCCTTGCCGGGCGGGGCAGGGTGCGCGTGTCGGACCTCTCCCATGGCGAGAAGAAGCAGCTGGAACTGCTGGTGGCCCTTGCCATGAAGCCGCGCCTCCTGCTGCTGGACGAACCCATGGCCGGTCTTGGCCATGTGGAAAGTCAGGCCATGATCGGCATGCTGAACGAGACGCGCAAGAGCGCTGCGATGCTGCTGGTGGAGCATGACATGGAGGCGGTCTTCGCCCTTGCCGACCGTATCTCTGTGCTCGTCTATGGCCGCATCATCGCCAGCGGCACGGTGGACGAGATCCGCAACAACCCGGCCGTGCGTGAGGCCTATCTCGGAGCGGAGGACGAACTGTGCTGAGCGTCTCCAACCTTCAGGCCGCCTATGGCAAGAGCCAGGTTCTGTTCGACATCAACCTTGAGATCCGCGAGGGCGAGGTGGTGACGCTCATGGGCCGCAACGGCATGGGCAAGACCACCACCGTCCGCTGCATCATGGGGCTTCTGGCCCCGCGCGGCGGCGCCATCCAGTTCGAGGGCGTGGCCACCGCAGGCCTTGCGCCGGAGCGCATTGCCCGGCTGGGGGCAGGGCTGGTGCCGGAAGGGCGCCAGATCTTCCCCACGCTGAATGTGCGAGAGAACCTTGTCGCCACCGCCTCCAACCGGCTGAAGCGCAAGGCCCCCTGGACGCTGGAGCGGGTCTATGACCTGTTTCCCCGCCTCAGGGAGCGGGCGCATCAGATGGCTGCCACCCTGTCGGGCGGCGAGCAGCAGATGCTGGCCGTGGGCCGCGCGCTGATGACCAATCCGCGCCTTCTGATCCTTGACGAGGCGACCGAAGGGCTTGCCCCGGTCATCCGCACGGAAATCTGGCACTGCATCGAGCACCTGAAGCGCGAGGGTCAGTCGATCCTGCTGATCGACAAGAACCTGTCGGTTCTCAAGCGCCTTGCCGACCGGCACTATGTGGTCGAGAAAGGCCGTACGGTCTGGAGCGGGACGGGAGAGGACATGGACCGGGACGCAGAACAGGTGCAGGCCTATGCAGGGCTCTGAGCTGGCCGTCGCCCTCATCGGCTGGGGCGCCATCGCCCGCCGGGTGGCGGCGGTTCTGGCTGAGCGCAAGGCGCCAGTCCGCATTGTTGCGGTTGCCACCCGTGATGCTGCTGCAGATCTTGCGGGGCTGCCGGACGCGTGCCGCCACATCAGTTCTCCGGAAGAGCTTACGGACGGGGCAGGGCAGAGGCCGGGCCTCGTGCTGGAAGCCGCAGGGCGGGAGAGCGTCGCCCCGTTTGGCCGCGCTGCTCTTGCAGCCGGAATGGACTTTGCCGTGTCCTCCACATCGGCATTCGTGGAGGGGGATCTGCTGGACGAACTGCTGGCGCTGGCCGCAGGCACCGGCGCCCAGATCCTCGTGCCCCCCGGTGCCCTCGGCGGCATTGATGCGCTGGCCGCAGCCTCGCGGCTGGGGCTCGATCATGTGCGCCACGAGATCATCAAACCGCCCGCCGCCTGGCAGGGCACGCCCGCCGTGGCGGTCTGTGATCTCAATAACCTCACCTCGGCCCATACCTTTTTCACCGGCACCGCCCGGCAAGCGGCTGCCGCCTATCCGCAAAATGCCAATGTTGCCGTCATCTCCGCCATGGCCGGGCTTGGTCTCGACCGGACGGAGGTTGCGCTGGTGGCAGACCCGGCGGCTGCCGGCAATGCTCACCGCCTGACGGCCAGCGGTGCCTTCGGCAGCATGGAGCTGATGCTGACCAACAAGCCGCTCGCCTCCAATCCGAAATCCTCCGAAATGACCGCCCTGTCGCTGGTGCGCCTGATCGAGAACCGCGCGGGCGCGCTGGTGCTCTGACGCGGGCAGTGCTGCAGCTTCTGCTTGAAGGAATTGAGCCATGTCCGACGTTCCTGCCACTGCCACGACCTTGATTGCCGAAGGCGCCTGGCCGCGCGACCGGCTGGACGCGGATTACACCGCGAAAAACTGCGTCACACCCGAGCGGTTTGCGCAGATCATCGCGGAGTACGGCAACCGCTCCCGCCCGGCCAAGGCGATGGCCGGGGCAAGGCTCGATCTGGTCTATGACGGGCCGAGCGGAGAAAAGCTCGATCTTTACGGCACCCGTGCGGGCGAGCTGCGGCCTCTGCTGGTCTTCATCCATGGCGGCTACTGGCGGGCGCTGTCGAAGGACCAGTCGGCCTTCATGGCACCGCTGCTGGCCGACCTTGGCATTGCCACCGCCGTGCCGGATTACACACTCGCTCCCGCCGTTTCGCTCACCGAAATCACCCGCCAGATGCGCGCGGCCCTTGCCTGGCTCTGGCATCAGGCGGAAAGCCTCGGCATCGACCGCAACCGCATTGTGGTCACCGGCAGCTCCGCCGGCGGGCATCTGGCCGGAACACTCATGATGAACGGCTGGCAGCAGGACTTTGATCTGCCGGGGCAGGTGCTGAAAGGCGCGCTGCCGCTCAGCGGCCTGTTCGAACTGGCGCCCATCGCCGGAAGCCATGTGCAGGACTGGATGAACCTGACCCCGCAGGAGGTTGAAACCCTCAGCCCCTTGCGCGCTCCGGCAGGCGCGCCTGCCTCGGTGATTGCGGTTGCAGAGCACGAGGTTTCCGGTTTCCATCGCCAGACCCGCGCTTATGCCACGGCGCTCGGTGCTCCCGAACTGGTGGTGCCGGGCCGCAATCATTTCGACATCGTCTTTGATCTGTGCGATCCGGCGAGCGGCCTTTCCGCCGCACTGATGCGCTTGTTGCGGTAGCCTCTACTTCTTTTGGCCAATTTGCACCGCAGCATCTCACGAAGCCGCCACAAATCCGCTACAGTTTGCAATTGCAGGTGATGCGGGCAGGTGATTTGCGGCACGGCGCAGGGGGGGGGCATCCGGCGTCAGGCGAGGAGAATGACGGTGCGGCTGAGGCAGGTTCTGGCGGGTGAGTTTCTGAAAAGCGGATTTCTGGCGGGGACAGGGCGTGCGGCCTGCGGCGCCGTTGCGGCTGCGATGCTCGGCGGCTTTGCCGGCATGGGCGAAGCCCGCGCGCTCGGCAGCTGTCTGGAGCGGCTGAAGAGTGATGCAGTGGCAGCCGGCGTGCGCCCCGAGATCGCCTCCCGCATGCTCGACGGAGCCAAGACGGACGAGCGCGTCCTGCGCTTCTCCACCAGCCAGCCGGAATATGAAACGCCGATCTGGGACTATATGGCGACCCTGGTGGATGAAGAGCGCATCCGCGACGGCAAGGCCCTGCTGCAGCAGCACAAGACGGTGCTGGCTGCCGTTGAAAAGGCCTATGGCGTCGAGGCGCATGTGGTCGTCGCCGTCTGGGGCATCGAGAGCGACTTCGGCAAGTCCATGGGCGATTTCTACACGCCTCACGCCCTGGCGAACCTTGCCTGTGCCGGCAGCCGCCGCTCCAAATATTTCCGCGACGAGCTGATCAAGACGCTGCAGATTGCCAGCCGGGGCGATGTGCCGCCGGAGAAGTTCATCGGCTCCTGGGCCGGGGCCTTCGGCCAGACCCAGTTCATGCCCACCACCTATATCCGCCTTGCGGTGGATTTTGACGGCGATGGCCGCAAGGATCTGGTCGGCACGACCGCCGATGCGCTGGCGTCCACCGCCAATTTTCTCAAGGATGCGGGCTGGCAGCAGGGACGGCCCTGGGGCTATGAGGTGCGCCTGCCGAAGGACTACAAGGGACCCGTTGGCCGCCGTGAAAAGGCGAGCCTCGACAACTGGGCCCGGCGCGGCATCCGCCGCCTCGATGGCAAGCCCCTGTCCGGCAGCACGGAGGCGGGGCTGATCCGGCCCGCGGGTGCCAATGGCCCAGCCTTCCTCGTCACCCGCAACTTCGATGCGCTGTTCTCCTACAACGCCTCGCAGTCCTATGGCCTTGCGATTGCGCTTTTGTCGCAGCTGATTTCGAGTGGAGAGCCTTTCGCGGCAGCCTGGCCAACGGATGATCCCGGTCTCTCACGGGCCAAGCGTTTGGAATTGCAGAAGCTTCTGGCGCGCGGCGGGTTCTATGACGGCGAAGTTGACGGCCGCGTCGGTCCGGCAACCCGTGAGAGCATCAAGAAAGCGGAACAAAACTTTGGCTTGCCTGTAACGGGCAGACCGGGTTACCGCATCTATCAGGCGCTTGGCGGCCAGTAGGCTGCTGCAGATTGCTTGCGCGGGGGCAGGAATGACGGGACATATTCTGACAGTCGCCCAGCAGAAGGGTGGATCGGGCAAGACCACCCTGACCGCGCATGTGGCATCCGGGTTCCTGAACGGTATCGTGACGGGACTGCCCAAGGGGCTGAGGGTCGCCATTCTGGATGTGGACCCGCAGGGCTCGCTCGGCACCTGGTATGAAGCGCGTGAGCGCAAGCTGGGTGAGGAGACGACCGGCATCACCCTGCGCACCGCCAGCGGCTGGGGCGCGCGGCGTGAGGCCAAGGCGCTCGCCCGCGACCATGATTTCGTCATCATCGACACGCCGCCGAAGACGGATGTGGACGCAAGGCCGGCCATTGATGCGGCCGAACTGGTGCTGGTGCCGGTGCAGCCGACCCCGGTGGACCTGTGGGCCACGGGCCAGACCTTTCAGATGGCAAAGCGCGAGGATACGCCTGCCTTCCTGATCCTCAACCGGGTGCCGCCGCGCGCGGCCCTGACGGTGGATGTGGAAGAAGCCATCCGGGCGCAGGGGCTGGAGCGGCTGGCGCCGATGCTCGGCAACCGCACCGGTTTTGCCGCTTCCATGGGCGAGGGGCTGACCGTGTTCGAGACCGATCCGCGCGGCAAGGCGGCGGCGGAAGCTGCCAGCCTGATGCAGGCCATCGCTGCGCTGCTTGGTCCGAAGGCCGAATAACGGACGGACCCGTTCAGCCGGGCTCTTCGAGTGTCTCGCATCAGCCATGTCATCGCCCAAAATGTGATCTGCATCGCTTGACGCGGAGGGTGTCCTGCCGCGATGCTCCCGATGGATTTTTTGAGGTCATTTTGCCCCGCCTGGGGCGTCTGAGGTTTTGCTGTGCCGGCAGGTTTTTGCCGGCAGGCAATGTTGCGGCGGTTCGAACGGCCTGAAACTGTCAGAAACCGCCCGGGAGGCACTATCATGCGGATTTTGAAGCGGATGTTCACGCCGGAGGGATGGAGCGCGGCTCCGGTTCCGGCCTTCGTGCGGCACGGCTTCGCGGCCCTTCTGGCGGCATCGGTGATTCTGCCGCTGGCCGGAGTGGCCCCGGCGGCAGCCCAGCAGAAGCGTATCGTGCAGGTGCCCAATGCCGATTACTTCGGCGGCGACTACCGCACGGTCAAGGATGTGGACATCGCCACCTGCGAAAGCGCCTGCCTTGATGACCGCCAGTGCAAGGCCTTCACATACAACACCTCCGCCCGCTGGTGCTTCCTGAAGAATGCACAGGGCGAGCTTCAGGCCTTCAACGGTGCCATTGCCGGCCGTGTGGTCGAGGTCCGGGCCTCTTCCACGGCCACCATCGCCGAGCGGCGGGCTGAGCTGAGCTTCGTTTCCAACTACTACATGGAAGAAGCCCAGCGTTATGCCTCGCAGGTGACGCGGACCAGCACGCCGGCCAGCACCCCTGTCGAGACCCAGTTGCAGCAGGCAGAACAGGACCTGTTGATGAGCTCCTATACGCAGGCGCAGGCGGCCTTCAGCTCGCTTCTGGCCGTGGATGCGGCCAACAGTGCCGCATGGACCGGCCTGTCTCTGGCGCAGGTCAACCAGCAGCCGGACGACTGGGAGCAGCGCATGGCCCTGCGCCGCAACAGCATTTCGGCGGCGGTCAATGGTTACCTCAACGCCGCTGACAGCGGCCAGCAGGGCGCCGCGCTTGACGCGTTATCAAAGGCTTTTGCCCTGTCGCAGGAGTGGAAGCCTGCGATCCGCAGCCTGCGCAAGGCGCGCGATCTCAATCCGTCCGATCCATCCCTGACACAGCGCTATGAAAAGATGGTCGCGGACCACGGCTTCCGCATTCTCGATCACCGGGTGGACGCGGATGCGGCCGAACCGCGTATCTGCGTCATCTTCTCCGATGAGCTGGAAAAGAACAGGGATTTCTCTGACTTCGTGAAAGTGCAGGGCGGCAACGGTACGGCGGTCACCTCCGAAGGCTCGCAGCTTTGCGTCACCGGTGTTCGCCATGGCCAGCGCTATGACATGCAACTGCGCGTCGGCGTGCCCGCCAACGATGGCGAAAAGCTGGAGAAGACCGCCAATCTGACGCTTTACATCCGCGACCGCGCGCCGTCCGTCCACTTCCTCGGCCGGGCCTATGTGCTGCCGAAGGGCAAGGACGCGACGATCCCGGTTGTTTCCGTCAACAGCAAGGAAGTGGCGCTGGAAATCTTCCGCGTCGGCGACCGCGGCCTTGTGGACGTGGTGCGCGACGAGCGTTTCATGCGCCAGCTGTCCTACTATGACAGCAACCAGCTTGAGGAACAGCTTGGCGAGAAGGTCTGGTCCGGCGTCGTCGAGACGGCCAGCCCGCTGAACGAGGACGTGACGACGGCGATCCCGCTGGAGGACATGGGTCTTGAGCTGAAGCCGGGCGTCTATGCCATGTCGGCCAAGTCGAAGCTCGACAAGACGGACGAATGGAGCAGCAAGGCCACCCAGTGGTTCATCGTCTCCGAAATCGGCCTCAGCTCCTATTCGGGCACGGAAGGGGTGATTGCTTCGCTGCGCTCGCTCTCCGATGCCAAGCCGATGGCAGGCGTGAAAGTGCGCCTCGTTGCCGTCAACAATGAGGTGCTGGGCGAGACCATCTCCGATGCCAACGGCCTTGCCAGTTTTGCGGCCGGCCTGTCGCGCGGCCGCGGCGGCCGGGCTCCGGCGCTGGTCGTTGCTGAAACAGAACAGGGCGACTACTCCTTCCTCGATCTGCGCAAGCCGGCCTTCGATCTGTCCGACCGTGGGGTCGAGGGCCGTCCGGCTCCCGGGCCGCTGGATGTGTTCAGCTGGACCGACAAGGGCATTTACCGCTCGGGTGAGACGGTGCACGCCCAGGCGCTGCTGCGCACGGCCAAGGCTGATGCGCAGACGGATCTGCCGCTGACCTTCATCTTCATCCGTCCCGATGGCGTCGAATATTCCCGTACCGTGATCAATGACGGCGGTCTGGGCGGCTATCTGCAGGATCTTTCCCTGCCGGCCGGCGTACAGCAGGGCTCCTGGACGCTGCGGGTTTATCTGGACCCCAAAGGCAACGCGCTGGCCGAAAAGACCTTCCTCGTGGAGGACTATCAGCCGGAACGCGTAGACTACACGCTGAAGGCATCGACCGATGCGCTGAGTCTTGCCCGGCCGGTGGACGTGACGGTGGAAGGGCGGTTCCTCTATGGCGCCCCGGCGGCCAACCAGACGCTTGAGGGCGAGATCATCGCTGCCCCGGTCCGCAACCTTGCGGGCTTCCCCGGCTATGTCTTCGGCCTTGCGGAGGAGGGCATCTATCCGGAACGCGCCAGCCTGCCCGAGGGCCTTGCGACCGATGAAAATGGTGTGGTGACGTTCCCGCTCGCCCTGCCGCAGCTGCAACCCACGTCGGGGCTTTACACCTCGACGCTGATCACCCGTCTGGTGGAAACCGGTGGGCGCTATGTGGAGCGCAGCCTTGACCTGCCGGTTCTGCCCGGCGGCCCGCGTATCGGCGTGAAGCCGCTGTTCTCAGGCGGTGTCGATGAAGGCGGCCCGGCGGATTACGAGATCGTGCTCGTCGATGAAAACGGCAAGCAGATTGCAGGCAAGGGCATCACCTGGACCCTGTCGCGCATCGACCGCCGCTATCAGTGGTACCGCAGCGACGGCCAGTGGAACTTCGAACCGGTGACCTCCAGCGAACGGGTGTCCTCCGGCAAGATCGACATTCCCTCCGATGGTCCGGCGCGGCTCTCCCTGCCGGTCAACTGGGGTGAGTACAAGCTGGAAGTCTCGCTCGGCGGCAGTCAGTCGGCGGAAACCAGCGACACCTTCTCGGCCGGCTGGTACTCGGCCGGCGGCTCTTCCGATACGCCGGACCGGCTGGAAGTGGGCCTCGACAAGTCCGCCTACCGCCCCGGTGAAACGGCCATCCTGCGCCTGAAGCCGAAGACGGAAGGCGTTGCCGTGATCAACGTCTTTGGCGATGGCCTGCTGGAAACCAAAACCGTCGAGGTGGATGGTTCGGAAACCGAAGTCAGCCTGACGGTGACGGATGACTGGGGGGCAGGGGCCTATGTGACGGCGACCCTGCTGCGGCCGATGGACATCGACGCCAAGCGCATGCCCGCCCGCAGCATCGGCCTTGCCTGGGGCAAGGTGGAGCCGGGCGAGCGCAAGCTGGCGGTGGAGATCACCGCGCCGGACACCATGCGCCCGCGTCAGGAGCTGACCGCAACCCTGAAGCTTGCCAACCTGCCTGCGGGCGACAAGGCCTATGTGACGCTGGCTGCCGTGGATGTGGGCATCCTCAATCTCACGGGCTACAAGGCACCGGAGCCCAGTTCCTGGTACTTCGGCCAGCGCCGCCTCGGCATCGAGATCCGTGACCTTTACGGCCAGCTGATCGACCGCACGGCCGGCACACGCGGCACGGTGCGCTCCGGCGGTGACGGCGGCTCCGGCCTCAAGGCCCCGCCGCCCGACGAGGAGCCGGTGGCCCTGTTCTCCGGCATCGTTGAAGTCAGCGATGACGGCACGGCGGCGGTTACCTTCAACGTGCCGGACTTCAACGGAACCTTGAAGCTGATGGCCGTTGCCTGGTCCGCCAGTGGCGTGGGCGAAGCCAGCCGCGACGTGCAAGTGCGCGATCCGGTGGTGATGAGCACCAGCCTGCCGGCCTTCATGGCACCGGGCGACACCTCGCGCATCCTGATCGAGATCGACAATGTGGATGGTCCCGCCGGTTCCTATGAGCTGGTGACCAGCATCGATGGGCCGGTGGAGCTGGAAGACGGCCAGACCACCCGCACGCTGGACCTCGCCAAGGGCGGCAAGCTGGAACTGCGCCTGCCGGTGAAGGCCATGGAGGCGGTGGGCGATGCGGCCATTGATCTGGCCATGTCCGGGCCGGAAGGCACCACGGCGTCCAAATCCCTGAAGCTTGGCGTGCGCGATACCCAGCCCTATTCCACCCAGACAGAGACGTTCGAACTTGGGGCCGGCGAGGAACTGGTGCTGGACAGCTCCACCCTCGATGTCTTCCATGCGGACACGGCATCCGTCAGCCTCGCCATCGGCGGCAAGGCGGATATTGACGTGCCCGGCCTTCTGGATGCGCTGGACCGCTATCCCTATGGCTGCACCGAGCAGACGACGAGCCGCGCCCTGCCGCTGCTGTATCTGAACGAAGTGGCGGCAGATGCCGGGCTCGGCACGGATCCGGAACTGCGTGAGCGGGTCGTCAACGCCATCGCCCGCGTGCTGGCGAACCAGAACTATTCCGGTTCCTTCGGCATGTGGAACAGCTATGGCGAAAGCGACACCTGGCTCGACGCCTATGTGACGGACTTCCTCGTGCGTGCCCGTGAAAAGGGCTATGACGTGCCGGATGTGGCCTATACCGCGGCGCTCGACAGCCTGCAGAACCGCGTCTCCTACGCCAATGACTTCTCGTCGGGCGGGGAGGGCATTGCCTATGCGCTTTATGTCCTGTCACGGACGGGCCGGGCCTCCATCGGCGACCTGCGCTACTATATGGATGTGAAGTTCGAGGACTTCTCGACCCCGCTGGCCAAGGCACAGGTCTCCGCCGCTCTCGCCCTTTACGGTGAACAGCAGCGCTCGGCCCGCGGCTTTGAAAAGGCTGCCGATGCCCTGCCGCTGGAGCGGGCCGGCATCTTCCGCGCGGACTATGGCTCGCCGGTGCGCGATGCTGCGGGCATTCTGACCTATATGTCGGAAGCCGGGCAGAGCAAGGCGAGCGGCCCGGTGGCGGACTTCATCGCCCGCAAGCAGGACGTGACCGCCTATAACTCCACCCAGGAAATGGCCTGGATGCTGATGGCTGCCCGTCAGGCGAATGAAGATGCCCGCAAGGCCACCTTCACCGTGGACGGTCAGGAGCAGACGGGCCGTCTGGGCTGGCGTTTCTCCGGCGAGGATGTCTCGGATGACGCTGTCACCTTCGTGAACACGAGCGGCAAGCCGCAGCGCGTCATGCTGACCGTGACCGGCCAGACAACCGAGCCGCTGCCGGAAGGCGGCGAGGGCTTTGCCATCTCCCGCAAGATCTATGATCTGGACGGGGCTGAGGTTGACCCCGCCGCGGTGCCCTACAACAGCCGCCTGGTGGTGGTGATCGAAGTGGAGCCGCTGACGGAAAACAACGGCCGGCTGATCGTGGTGGACCGTCTGCCCGGCGGCCTTGTCATCGACAATCCGCGCCTTGTCCGCTCCGGCGATCTGGGGGCGCTGTCCTGGCTGAACACCATCGACATGCCCGACCATGTGGAGTTCCGTCAGGACCGCTTCGTGGTCTCCGTCGACCAGCGCCGCTTTGGCGATCCGGTGCTGACCTTCGCCTATCTGGCGCGGGCGGTGACCCCGGGCTCCTATGCCCATCCGCCCGCCACGGTGGAGGACATGTATGTCACCAGCCGCTACGGCGTGACGGCCACAGGCCGGTTCGAGATCCTCGGGCCGGTGCGCTGAGCGGGGGAGGGGAGGCCTGCTCCCGTCTTGGCACAAGGTGGCAGTCTGGCTTCCACGGCACAGCTTTTCTACCCCCCTCCCCCTTGAGGGGAGGGGGTGGGGGTGGGGGTAACAGACTGAAAAACAGGGGTATTTTGATTGTTGGTTTGCTGCACAGAGTAGAGGGGCAGTTACGTAACGCTCCGGCGTGAATACCCCCACCCCTGCCCCCTCCCCTCAAGGGGGAGGGGAAATGAGAGGCTTCGGCTAAAGAGATAAGTTTTTGAAAATATTCATCTCTTTCACGGCCGGGCAAGGTTCATAGCGCATTCAAACGCGTTGTGTGTATGTAGTTGCCCTGCTGAAACGGGATGAGCCAGTCATGACCGATGGCGAAGACAAGCTGGTTCAATCATCTGAACTTTCCGGGCGGGAGACCGCCCGCCCGGACAGCAAACCGCCGCGCATGCGCATCACGCGCCGCCGCTTCTGGCTAATGAGCTGCGTTGCCGGGCTGGTTCTTGCCGCTGCCGGGGCTGGGGCCTTGCAGGTGGCGCTCGATGTGGCGGCGGTGCCCTCTGCCCGCAAATATGATGATCTGTCCGTTTCCCGGACTGTGCTCGACCGCAATGGCGATCTGCTGCGCGCCTTCACCGCCTCCGACGAGCGCTGGCGCCTGCCGGTGGACGTCACCGCCGTTGATCCTCTTTATATAAGGATGCTCATCGCCTTCGAGGACCGGCGCTTCCGGGACCATGGGGGTGTTGATCCTCTGGCGCTGGCCCGCTCGCTCGGCCAGATGCTGGTGGCGGGGCGCATCATCTCCGGCGGTTCCACCCTCACCATGCAGACCGCGCGTCTTGCCCGCGAGGCGGACACGCGCAGCCTGTCCGGCAAATATCAGCAGATGGTGGCCGCACTGGCCATGGAGCGGGATCTGTCCAAGGACGAGATCCTGCGGCTTTATCTTCTGCGCGCACCCTTCGGCGGCAATCTGGAAGGCGTGCGGGCGGCAAGCCTCGTCTGGTTCGGCAAGGAGCCGGGCCGCCTGACGCCGGCAGAGGCTGCTCTGCTCGTCGCCCTGCCGCAGGCGCCGGAAGCCCGCAGGCCGGACCGCTCGCCGGAGGCTGCCCGTGTGGCGCGGGACCGGGTGCTGGACAGGGCCGTAGAGGCCGGTGTTCTGGATGAAGAAGAAGCAGAGGCCGCCAAGGGCGAATCTGTTCCTTCCGTTCGCCGCGCCATGCCTATGATCGCCCCGCACCTGACCCGCCAGGTGGTGAGCGCCAATCCTCAGGCCCTGGAGCAGCGCCTGACCCTTGACCGTAATCTTCAGCAGTCGCTCGAAGCCCTGCTGGCCTCGAAAGTGCGGGGCGGCAATTCCCGTCTTTCCGCTGCGGCCCTTGTGGCCGATCACACCACGGGCGAGATTCTGGCCTGGGTTGGCTCGCCCGGCCTTGAGGAAGAAAGCCGTCAGGGGCACGTGGACATGGTCACCGCCGTGCGCTCTCCCGGCTCGGCGCTGAAGCCCTTCATCTATGGGCTTGCCTTTGAGGAGGGGGTTGCGCACCCGGAAAGCTACATTGAGGACCGGCCCGTCCGCATTGGCGGCTACACGCCGACAAACTTTGATATGTCCTTTCAAGGCACCGTGACCGTGCGCGAGGCCTTGCAGCTCTCGCTCAATATTCCTGCTGTCCGGCTGCTGGATGCGGTGGGGCCTGCCCAGCTGACTGCGCGCATGCGCCGGGCGGGCGTCGAGCCGGTCCTGCCCTCAGGTGTCGCGCCGGGCCTGGCCATCGGTCTTGGCGGCGTCGGCCTCAGCCTCAAGGATCTTGCAACGCTCTATGCGGACCTTGCCAACGGCGGCAAGGCAATGCCGCTGCGCTTTGACATGAAGGCTGCCGCCCGTCCCTCAGGCCTGCCGCTGCTGGAGCCTGCGGCGGCCTGGTATGTGGGCGATGTTCTTCTCGGCGTGCCGCGGCCCGATTCGAGCGGTGAGGGCGAAATCGCCTTCAAGACCGGCACGGCCTATGGCTACCGGGATGCGGTGGCGGCCGGATTCGATGGCCGGCACGTGGTGGCCGTCTGGACCGGGCGGCCGGACGGCACGCCAGTGCCGGGCATGACCGGCATCAATTCTGCCGCACCGATTCTCTTTGAGGCGTTCCAGCGGCTGGGAGCCAAGCGCATTCCCCTGCCGCAGCCGCCTGCTGGCGTGCTGCAGAGCGCCAATGCCGGATTGCCGCTGCCGTTGAGGGAAGCGCGTGTCCGTTCGCTCGACAGCGGAGGGCCCGTTGCAGCTCAGTCTGGCGGGACACAGTCTGTTCAGAAGGGTGCAGCGCTGCGAATCGCCTATCCGCCCGATGGCGCAGAGGTCGAACTTGGCCTTGCATCGGACCGGAATGCGGCGCTGGTGGTGAAACTTCAGGGCGGCCGCGGGCCCTATGCCTGGTTTGCCAATGGGCGCCCCGTTGGAACCGGCCAGTTCATGACCAGCCTTGCCTGGGCGCCCGATGGTCCGGGCGATTCTGTCATCACGGTCGTGGATGCGGATGGCCGGAGCGACCGGATCAGCGTCCGGCTGCACTGAACGGAACGGATTTCCGGCTCTTGCCCTGTGGCCGCGAACGGCGGAAATGCCTCGCTGTTGCCCTTCCGCCGCGCCGAATCCGGCGTGAGAGACACGCTTTCAACAAGCCCGCAGCGGCGGATTAACCAGAGAAGAAACGGATTCGTAAGGGTTTTTCCGCCCAGATCCGGCCGCACTGGTTACGGGAATCTTAAGATCGCCCTCAAAGTCGTGACTTTCGTGCAACACCGCATTTTGAAAGCGGCTCCGGACCGGGGCTGGAGGGTGTTTCGAGGTTGAACGAAAAACGCGGATGGGTATGGTCACTGTGCGAGCGGCCTCCGGGTCGCACTGGATTGCCGTCCAAGGATCATACCTCCGGCCGGTGGCAATATCAGAACAATTCGCGGGGATCGGTGGAATTCGATTGTAGCCCAAGAGGGCGGCGGCGATGAACACCATTGATTGACTGATTTGGAGGTCAGAAAATGAACCTTAAGAGCATTCTGCTCGGCGCGGCTGCTGCCGCTGCTGCTGCCACCACCGCACAGGCCGCTGATCTGCCGGTCGCTCCGGAGCCGGTTGACTACGTTCGCGTTTGCGACGCTTTCGGCACGGGCTTCTTCTACATCCCGGGCACCGAGACCTGCCTCCGCGTCGGCGGCCGTATGCGCGTCGACTTCTACTTCAACGACTTCGGCGACAGCAACGCTTCCGGTTCCAACGCTTGGGACGATCGTACCGATGCCGGTACTTCGACCCGTGCACGTGGTTACGTCCGCCTGGATGCTCGTACCAACACCGAATACGGTCTGGTTCGTGCATACATGGACACGTACTTCACGCACAACTCCGGCAACGCTAACGCTACGGCGACCCTCGACAAGGCGTTCATCCAGTTCGGCAACTTCACCTTCGGTAAGACCACGTCGTTCTTCGACTACTTCACCGGTGGTGCATTCAACGGCCCGATCGCCCATGTCTTCTCTGATCAGGGTTCTGCCTGGGTTGCTGCTTACACCGCTGCTTTCGGCAACGGCATCAGCGCCACCCTCTCGGTTGAAGACGGCACCTACCGTCGGACTGGCACCGTCGGTCACCGCGCTCCGGACCTCGTCGCAAACCTGCGCGTCGACCAGGGTTGGGGTTCTGCTCAGCTGATGGGTGCTCTGCATGAAGCCCGTCTCGCCAACACTGCTTCCAAGACCAAGGTTGGCTACGCAGTTGGCGCTGGCGTGACCTTCAAGCTGCCGATGATCGCAGCCAAGGACTCCATCTCCTTCCAGGCTCAGTATGCTGACGGCGCTGTGTCTTATGTTGGTGCTCCGAGCATCGCTGGCCTGCAGGACGCCTACTTCTTCGGTGGCGCGACCAAGACCACCAAGGCTTGGTCTGTCAGCGGTGGTCTGACCCACTACTGGACCGCTCAGTGGTCGTCCAATCTTGATGCTTCCTACGGCAAGATCGACCTGCCGTTCGGCTTCAACGATGCGACCCAGTGGGGCGTTTCGGGCAACCTGGTTTGGGAGCCGGTCTCCGGTCTCATCTTCGGTGGCGAGCTCGAGTACCGCAACCGTTCGATCAAGAACGCTCCGGACAAGGACTCCATCGCTGGTATGTTCCGCGTTCAGCGCACGTTCTAATCAGATCCTCTGGATTTGATGGAAACCCCGCAGCGAAAGCTGCGGGGTTTTTCTTTGTTCAGGAGGATGTGCGGTCACAATGACCGGGTTGCCTTGGCATCGCTCCAACCCTGCATATTACGGTGACATGATCAGGCTGCTGGTTTGCGGATGTGCAGGTCCCTCGTGGCGGCGGGCTTCAAGCGGGAGATGCGTAAGACGCAGTGTCAGGCGCGTCTGCGGCCACTCAACCGTCCACTCTTGTCCGTAGAAAGTCCTCTATCGCCCTCTGGCTGAGGCTGTCCCACAGGAGTGGCGCGTGGCCTTCGTCCGGAATGGTCAGGCTTGAGAGATCTGGATGGGTTGCCGCCATGTCCTGCAGCGTGGCTTGCGTCAGCAAACGGGAATTGGCGCCGCGCAGCACGAGGACTGGTCTGTCCAGCAACGGGGCGAACAGGGGCCAGAGCTCGGGCCAGGGCGTATCGGCGGTGATGGCTTCCATCGGCTTGTCGAGCGCAGGGTCGTGGTCAAAGATCACCCCTTCAGCGGTGACCTTGCCGGCCTGCCTTGCAAACTTCAGCCAGCCGGCGTCATTGATCTTCGGAAAATCCTGGGCGAGGGCGCTCTTCAGTGTGGCTGCCACGTCCTCGAAGCTGGCATAGACCCGGCGCGCGGCAAAGCTGTCGCGGATTTCGAGGAGCGCGCCGAGCTCGATTCGCGGACCCACATCGTTGAGGATCGCCGCACAGAAGATCTCGCGGGGGATCTGCGCTGCCATCATCATGGCATGCAGCCCGCCGCGGGAGGTGCCCAGCACCGCAAAGCGGGGCAGTGCGGCCTGGGCCAGAAACAGCGCAATGTCAGAGGCCTCTACGGGCAGGCTGTAGTTGGTCCAGTTCGGGTCCCATTCGCTTTGCCCGCGTCCGCGATAGTCGAGCGCATAGATCTTGCGGCCATTGGCGGCCAGAGCCTGTCCCACATCCGTAAAATCCCGGGTGTTCCGGCTGAGGCCCGGAAGGCAGATCAGCGGCACGGCGCCGGGCACTTCAACAGGCGGCTGCCAGACACATCCGGCCAGTCTCAGCCCGTCGGCGGCCGTCCAGTGAAACTCTTCTGCCGTGATGCTCATGATCTCTCCCCGGCTGCCCGGCCGCTTGCTGCCGGTTTGCAGCCACCATTTGCGGATGCCGCAGGAGCAGCCATGCTACCTTGCTGCAACAGGTGTGCAAGGCCTGTCCGCAAGCGCAATCTGATGCCGTCTAAGCCATTGCCGCAAGGCCACTTGCACATTATTGTGCCGGACCATTCCCGCCTGAAATCTGCGGGAAAACAAAGTCCAACAAGGAATTCTGAAAATGTTCAAGGGATCGATACCAGCGCTGATCACTCCGTTCCGGAATGGCGCGGTCGATGAGAAACGCTTTCAGGATTTTGTGGACTGGCAGATCAAAGAGGGCAGCTCCGGCCTCGTTCCGGTGGGCACCACGGGCGAAAGCCCGACGCTGACACACGACGAGCACAAGCGCGTGATCGAACTCTGCATCGAGGTTACGGCCGGCCGCGTGCCGGTGATTGCCGGTGCCGGTTCCAACAACACCACCGAGGCAATCGATTTCGCCCGCCATGCGGAAAAGGCCGGCGCAGATGCGCTGCTGGTGGTGACGCCCTATTACAACAAGCCGAACCAGGCGGGGCTCAAGGCGCATTTCCGGGCGATTGACGAGGCGGTGGGCATCCCCATCATCATGTACAATATCCCGGGCCGCTCGGTCATCGACATGACGCCGGAGACCATGGCAGAGCTGTTCAGCACCTGCCGCAACATCAAGGGTGTCAAGGACGCGACGGCGAACATGGCGCGTGTCACCCAGCAGCGCAAGACTTGCGGACCGGACTTCCTCCAGCTTTCGGGCGAGGATATCACGGCGCTCGGCTTCAACGTCCACGGCGGGCAGGGCTGTATCTCGGTGACGGCCAATGTGGCACCGAAGCTCTGTGCCGAGTTCCAGGCGGCAACGCTGCGCGGTGACTATGCCGCCGCGCTCGCCATTCAGGACCGGCTGGGCCCGCTCCACAACGCGCTCTTCATCGAGCCGAACCCGACCGGCGTGAAATATGCCCTGTCGCTCCTCGGCAAGATCGAGAACGAAGTCCGCCTGCCGCTGGTGCCGGTTTCGCCGGAAACGCAGGCCCAGATCCGCGATGCGATGGTGCATGCGGGCCTGATCAACTGAAATAGAATGACCGGAAGGGCCTGCAATCGCCCTTCCGGTCTGATCTTTCGGGAAATTCTTTCCGTAGTCATCCCGGACGCAGCGAAGCGGAGATCCGGGACCGGTGGGCCAAGGCGCACCGGTTATGGCTCAGGAGAAAACAACTTGCCCTCCGGCTCACCGGTCCCGGCTCGCGCTGCGCTTGGCCGGGATGACGAAGGAGGGGGAGGTTGTGTTGACAAACTGACCGGAAGGGCCGGGATGTGGCCCTTCCGCGTCCATGCAGGGAAGATGTGACCATGGCGCCCAAGTCTGGCGGCCCCGCCCGGACGGTTGTTTCGGACAACAGGAAGGCGCGGTTCAACTATGAGATCGAGGACGTTCTGGAAGTCGGCATCGAGCTGCGCGGCACGGAAGTGAAAGCCCTGCGCGGCGGCAAGGCCAACATTCAGGACTCCTACGCGGCGGAGAAAGACGGTCAGATCTGGCTCTATAATTCCTATCTGCCGGAATACCTTCAGGCCAACCGCTTCAACCACGAGCCGCGCCGCCCGCGCCGCCTGCTGCTGCACAAGCGCCAGATCGCCAAGCTGGCAGCAGCCGTGGCCAAGGAAGGCAAGACGCTGGTGCCGCTGAAGATCTATTTCAACGAGCAGGGCCGCGCCAAGCTCGAGCTTGCCCTTGGACGCGGCAAGAAGCTGCATGACAAGCGCGAAACCGAAAAGGCCCGCGACTGGGCCCGCGAAAAAGGCCGTCTGCTGAAGTCCGGCAGCTGACTTGCCGGACGTGTTGAAACCTTCCGGAAAACCCTGTGCCCAAGTCTGTTGACAGCTTGTGAAAGAGCTGTTGGCAGGCTGTGGATATGTTGTGGGTAAAACTCATATGCGGCACGTTCATGAGCAGACGCAAGACGCCGCCACCCGCCACCACTCGCCACTGAACATACCGTATCCGTCATCCCATGACTTGATCATGGGATCCATGCCGTTCCGCTTCAGCTTGCGCCTGGTGTCATTCGGGTGCGATGCGGAAGATCTTTGCACTTGGATGGGAAGTGGAATGGATGCCATGATCAAGTCATGGCATGACGGAGTGTGTGGCTGATGTGATTGGGCTGGTTGAAACGCTGTTTCGGTCTTGCTTTTTCTGGATCTGGCTGGCTGAGAAATGTCTGTTGCAGGCACGCCGGTCCACTCGCCACCTGTCACTGACCACACCGTATTCGTCATCCCATGACTTGATCATGGGATCCATGCCGTTCCGTTTCAGCTTGCACCTTGTGCCATTCCAGTGCGATGCGGAAGGTCTTTATCCGTAGACGGCAATGGAATGGATGCCATGATCAAGTCATGGCATGACGGAGTGTGTGGCTATGGTGCTGGGGAGCTCTAATGCATCGGGGAGAAGCCTTGCAGCTTCTCCCCGTGCCGTTTCACACCAAGGCTTTCGATGCTGACGCATCACGCCTTGAAACTGCTCATGCTATCAAAGCTTGCCCGTGCCGAACTTGTTGGTGCGGGGGAAGCCGGTGGGGGGCAGGCGGCCGGCCTGGCCCCGGTCGCCGCGCCAGTCGGCGAGATCGTCCATGGAGCGGTTGAAGCTGCGGCCCGAACTGTCGATCCAGACAAGACCTGCTTCGCCTGAGAAGACCACCGCATCGGCGACGCTGCCATCCCGGTAGCGCTGCAGGCGCACGCCGCGTCCGCGGCCCATTTCCGGCACCTGCGCCAGCGGGAAGACCAGCAGCTTGCGGTTCTGGCCGATAATGGCGACCTGATCGCCTTCCACCGGAATGCAGAGCACGGCCTCGTTCGGCGCGGTGACATTCAGCACCTGCTTGCCCTTGCGGGTGTTGGCGATGACATCGGCCTCCGGCACGATGAAGCCGCGTGCCTCGTCGCTGATCACCATCAGCTTGCGGCCCGGCTTGTGGATGAAGGCGCAGACGATGTCCTGGCCCTCGTCCATGTCCACCATCAGGCGCACCGGCTCTCCGTGCCCGCGCCCGCCCGGCAGGGTGGCGGCGGAAAGGGTGAAGAACTTGCCGGCCGTCGTCAGCAGCAGGATCTTATCCGTCGTCTCGCCATGGAAGGAGAACTTCAGCTTGTCGCCCTGCTTGAAGGCGACGGTTGCGAGGTCCTGCTGATGGCCCTTGAGTGCACGGATCCAGCCCTTTTCCGAGATGATGACCGTGACCGGCTCCTTCTCGATCATGGCCTGCTGGATGTCGCCGATGTCATGGTCCGGTGCTTCGGCCACGTCAGTCCGGCGCTTGCCGAGTTCGGTCTCCGGGCCATAGGCCTTGGCGATTTCCGCCGTTTCCTTGGCGAGATTTGCCCATTGCTTGGCATCGGAGCCGAGCAGTGCGTTGATCGAGTCACGTTCGGCGCTGAGCTTCTCGTGTTCCTTGCGGATTTCCATTTCCTCAAGCTTGCGCAAGGAGCGCAGGCGCATGTTGAGGATGGCTTCCGCCTGCACGTCTGAGAGGCTGAAAGCGCGCATCAGCGAGGCCTTCGGCTCATCTTCCTCACGGATGATGCGGATCACCTCGTCGAGGTTGAGATAGGCGATCAGATAGCCTTCCAGCACCTCAAGCCGGTGCAGGATCTGCGCCAGACGGTGCTGCGAGCGGCGCACCAGCACTTCCTTGCGGTGGTCCAGCCACTCGCGCAGAACCTGCTTCAGGCCCATCACCATGGGCACCTTGCCCATGGACAGGACGTTGAGGTTCAGCGGGAAGCGGGTTTCAAGCTCGCTGAGCTTGAATAGGGATTCCATCAGAAGGGCAGGGTCGACGTTGCGCGAACGCGGCACCAGAACGACGCGCACGTCTTCAGCAGATTCGTCGCGAACATCGTCCAGCAGCGGCAGCTTGCGGGCGGTCAGCAGCTCGGCGATCTTCTCGATCAGGCGCGACTTCTGCACCTGATAGGGGATCTCGGTGACGACGACGACCCACTGGCCGCGCCCCAGATCCTCCACGGCCCAGCGGGCGCGGACGCGGAAACTGCCACGGCCGGTCTCATAGGCCTCCAGCAGCCCCTTGGGATCATCCACGAGAATGCCGCCGGTGGGGAAGTCCGGGCCCTTGAGATAGGCCAGCAGATCCCGCGTTTCGGCTTCCGGGTGCTTGATCAGGTGCTGGGCGGCAAGGCACAGCTCATGGGCATTGTGCGGCGGAATGGAGGTCGCCATGCCCACGGCAATGCCGGAGGAGCCATTGGCGAGCAGGTTCGGGAAGCCGCCCGGCAGAACCAGCGGCTCGCGCTCTTCGCCGTCATAGGTCTCGCGGAAATCGACCGCGTCCTCGTCCAGCCCGTCGAGCAGGCGCTTGGCCGTGTCGGTCAGGCGCGCTTCGGTGTAACGCATCGCCGCCGCGTTATCGCCGTCGATGTTGCCGAAGTTGCCCTGGCCCTCGATCAGCGGATAGCGCTGCGCGAAATCCTGGGCAAGGCGCACAAGGGCGTCATAGACCGCCTGGTCGCCATGCGGGTGATACTTACCGATCACGTCGCCGACCACGCGGGCGCATTTCTTGAAGCCAGCACCGGGGTCCAGCTTCAGAAGGCGCATGGCGTAGAGCAGGCGCCGGTGAACCGGTTTCAGGCCGTCGCGCACATCGGGCAGCGCCCGGTGCATGATGGTGGAGAGGGCATAGGCAAGGTACCGTTCTTCCAGCGCTTCGCGCAGGTTGACGCCTTCAATGCCGCTTGGTGGAATCAGCTCGTTTCCCATGCTGCGAGCCATAGCCCGGATTGGCCCATCCACACAATTCTGCAGGGGCGGAAATGGCAGAATTCTGCAGGTTTTTCCCCGGTCTTGAGCGGTTTATCCGCCAAAGCCCATCAGGCCCGCCTGCTCATAGGCCTTGGCGAAGGCCGCTGTCATGCCGGTGCGCGTGGTGGAGAGGTCAAGACCGGCGGGACCGGTGACATGCCGGTCGAGGAAGAAAGCGGTGAGCGTGAAGCCGCCGGAGAGGTCGGTGAAGTTGATTTCCGTGCCCGGCTGGCGCTCGCCCTCCACCAGAAAGGCGGGCAGAGGCAGCAGCTTGTCCCGGTAGGGGGCCCCAGCATCGCGGCTGACGGCACGGGCGCTTTTCGGCGAAACATAGGCCAGATCCCAGGCCTGACCGGTGGCGGCGCAGCGGCTGAGGTCAAGGCCGAAGCCGAGTTCTGTCAGCAGCGCCAGTTCATAGCGCACGATCAGGGGACCGGCGATCAGCGGCTCGTGCAGGTGGTCCAGCACCACGGTGAGAGCCTGAAACAGGCCCTCATGCGCGGCGCGTTCCGGCAGCAGGCGGGTGAGGGCGGCCAGATGCTGCACGCCATAAAGTGCGCATGCTTCCTGCATCAGGAAACCGGCGCGTAACGACAGGCCTTCAACGGAAAAAAGGCCGAGCTGGCCGGGCAGGCGGGCGCGCCATGTGAGGCGCAGCGTGTTGCCGGGCTGCAGCAGCGGCGTCATGCGGGGTGAGCGGGCGGAGCGGACAAGGCCGAGATGGCGGCCCTGATGGCGGGTCATCACCTCGGCGACAGCCGCGCTTTCCCCTTGCAGGCGGCAGGAAAGGAGAACGCCGTCATCTGTCCATTCCATCGGCGTGCCACCCGGTTTCCCTGTTCTGTGTCCCGCGCCGGATCAGCGCGGGAATTCCAGCCCCATTTCGCGGTAACGCTCCGGATCATCGGCCCAGTTCTCGCGCACCTTGACGAAGAGGAACAGATGCACGGGCCGTTCCACGATTTCCGTCAGTTCGGTGCGGGCGGCCTGCGAGATGATCTTGATGGTCTGGCCCTTCTTGCCCAGCACGATGGCCTTCTGGCTGTCGCGCTCCACATAGATCGTCTGCTCGATGCGCACGGACCCATCCTTGCGCTCTTCCCACAGCTCGGTCTCGACGGTGGAGACGTAGGGGATCTCCTCGTGCAGGCGCTCGAACAGCTTCTCGCGGGTGATTTCCGCCGCCAGCATCCGCATGGGCGCGTCGGAAACCTGATCCTCCGGATAAAGCCAGGGGCCGGGGCGCACTTCTCCGGCGAAATAGGTGAGAATGTCCGAAACGCCATCGCCGGTCAGGGCCGAGACCATGAAGGTGCGCTCGAAGGTGACGGTTTCGTTCGCGGTGGTGGCGACCTTCAGAAGCTTTTCCCGGTTGGCGACGTCCGTCTTGTTGAGGATCAGCACCTTCTTGCCGGGCATGTTTGCAAGGCGGCCAAGGATGCCTTCCACCTCTTCGGTCAGGCCCTTGCGCGCATCGATCAGCAGTGCGGTTACATCCGCGTCGCGTGCGCCGCCCCATGCGGTGTCGACCATTGCCCGGTCCAGCCTGCGCTTGGGTTTGAAGATGCCGGGGGTGTCGACGAAGATGATCTGCGAGGCACCATGCATCGCAATGCCGCGCACGATGGCGCGGGTGGTCTGGACCTTGTGGGTGACGATGGAGACCTTGGTGCCGACCAGCTGGTTGATCAGCGTCGACTTGCCGGCATTCGGCGCGCCGATGAGAGCAACGAAGCCCGCACGGGTGCCGTCTGCGGTATGAAGGGCGTCCATGTCGGTCCCGGCGGTGCCGGGCAGGTCCTGATCGGTCAAATCTGTCGTCTTTCAAGGTGTCATCCGGCGTGGCGGACAGCGGCCCGGCCCCGGCGGGTCAATCATAGCGGGTTTGTTGGGTGAGGCGAAGCATCCCGTGCATGGGCCTCGGGCGTCAGTCGCTCCAGACGCCTTCCCGCCGCAGCATGGTTTCGGCGGCAGCCTGTTCGGCCACGCGCTTGGAGTTGCCGCGCCCTTCGGCGCTGGGGAATTTTTCCACCTGCACGGCAACGATGAATTCCGGCGCATGGTCCGGGCCGGTGCGGTCCACCACCTTGTAGAGCGGGGCCGGCAGGCTCTTGGCCTGCACCCACTCCTGCAGGGTGGTCTTGGCATCGCGCAAGGGGCCGGAGAAGGTCAGCATGCGCGGCTCCCACAGGCGGCGCACGAAGTCTTCCGCCGTCTCGAAGCCCGCATCCAGATAGATGGCGGCAATCACGGCCTCGCAGATATCGGCCAGCAGCGCCGTCTTCTGGCGCCCGCCGGTCTGCGCCTCGCTCTGGCTGATGCGCATGTCATCGCCCAGCTTCAGCTCGATGGCGATTTCGGCGCAGGTCTCGCGCTTGACCATGTGGTTCAGGCGCCGCGCCATTTCGCCTTCGTCGGCACGCGGATAGTGCTTGTGCAGCATGCTGGCCACTGCAAGGCCGAGCACCCGGTCGCCGAGGAACTCAAGCCGCTGATAGCTGCCGCCGGACGTATCAGCCCCGGACAGGGCGCTGGCATGGGTCAGCGCCTGTTGCAGCAGGCTGCGGTTGGTAAACTTGTGGCCGATGCGCGCCTCGACGGCGGAAAGCATGTCTGTCTTGCGGGAAATGGTCATGCCGTCTCCTGCCTCAGATCGACTGGAACAGCCGGTCCCAACGGACGGACCAGGGCCAGTACCAGAACTGCCAGGCAGGCTGACCACCATCCACCGAGAAGAAGATCACTTCGGCGCGGCCGACAAAGTTGTCGAGCGGCACATAACCGACACCGCCCAGTTCCACCGGCACGCGGCTGTCGGTGGAATTGTCGCGGTTGTCGCCCATCATAAAGTAATGGCCGGCCGGCACCTTGAACGGGCGGGTGTTGTCGGACTGTCCGCGCGGGGTCAGGTCCAGCGTGTCGTAGCTGACGCCATTGGGCAGGGTTTCACGGTAGCGGGCGACGCGGCGCTCGTTGCCGAAACTGTCCTTGTCGATGAAGTCCTCGATGCGCTCGCGCGGGACGGCCTCGCCGTTGATATGCAGCACGCCATCGATCATCTGGATTTCATCGCCCGGGAGGCCGATCACACGCTTGATATAGTCGGTGGAATTGTCGTGCGGGGTCTTGAACACGGCCACATCACCACGCTCCGGATCCGAGCTCAGCACGCGGCCGGAGAAGGGCGGCATGCCGAAGGGGAAGGAGTAGCGCGAATAGCCGTAGCTGTATTTCGACACAAACAGGTAATCGCCGATCAGCAGCGTGTTCATCATCGACCCGGAGGGGATGTTGAACGGCTGAAACAGGAACGTGCGCACGACCAGCGCGATCAGCAGGGCCTGAACGATCACCTTGACCGTTTCGCCAAGGCTGCCTTCCTTGGCTTTTTTCTTGTCCGTCACGCTCATGTCGTCCTTCATTCGTGCCGCGAGGCGCCATTGGCCTCAGTCTGTTGCTGCGACTTTTAGCCGTTCATGCCGGGGCTGGCAACGCAAGGCTTGGCGCAAGGCCTGCCACAAGCCTTTCTTGCTGCCTGTGGAAGCCTTAGGCCTGCTCGCGCACCGGCGGGGCAGGGGGCTCCGGCCAGTCCTGCGGCCAGGCGGAAATCACCACGAAGGCCTGCGCCAGCGGGTAGTCATCGGTAATGGTCAGGTCAATGCGGGCCTTGAAGCCTTCGGGCGTCAGCCGGGCAAGCCGTCCGGCGGCGCTGCCTGTGAGTTCCAGTGTCGGGCGGCCGCTGGGCAGGTTCACCACCCCCATCTCCCGCCAGGCAACGCCCATGCGGATGCCGGTGCCAAGTGCCTTGGAGCAGGCCTCCTTTGCGGCAAAGCGTTTGGCATAGGAGGCTGCCCGCTCGGCGCGCCGGTCGGAGCGCTGGCGCTCCCTTTCGGTGAAGACGCGGTTGGTGAAGCGTTCGCCGAACCGTTCCAGTGTCTGCTCGATGCGGCGGATGTCGATCAGATCGCTGCCGATGCCAAGAATCATGGCTGCCTTTCCCTGGCCCGTCAGAACGCGCAAGACATGGAATTAGGATGCCGGACAGGCATCTTCAAGCTATTCGGCCTTGCGGCTTGCGTCCCGGCGCTTTTCAAGGCGCAGGCGCTTGGCTTCCTGATAGGTGCGCACGCTCTGGAAAACGATGACATAGCACAGTGCACCGCAGACCAGTCCCAGCGGAATTCCGCCGATCAGCATGGGCTTGATCACCGGCCAGAGCGTATCGAACGACTGCTCCATCAGGTTGAAGCCATAGCGGGTGGCGCCTTCGCGGCGGGCAATCTCATGCTGGCTGGAGCCCAGGATCAGGTGGCCCAGTTTGTAGGTCGCAGCCCAGATGAAGGGAAAGGTCAGCGGATTGCCGACAGCCGTGCCAAGCGCCGAGGCCAGCATGTTGCCCCGGATTGCAAAGGCGCAGGCGGCCGCCAGCAGGAAATGAAAGCCCATCAAGGGGGTAAAGGAGGCGAAGGCGCCTGCCGCGAAACCTCTGGCGATTGCGTCCGGGCTTGCAGTCAGGCGCAGGACGCGCTTGCCGTAATAGCGGAACGACCGGGACCAGCTTTCCCGCGGCCAGACGGCGACGCGCATCTTTTGAAGCCGGGTTGGCGGTGTTCTGCGCTGAAACAGCATGCGGTCCTGTCTCCCTTTCCCGTTTTGCCCGCTCAGGCGAGGTTGCGGCTGCCCGGCTTCACGGCCGGAAGCGCCGCCAGTTCGGGCGGCAGCTTGTCCGGCTCATAAGCCGGCACCTTGTACTGTGTCAGCGATACAAGTGGCACGGTTGTGTCCGCCTCTCCGGCGGAGCGGTCAATCAGGCAGGCCACGGCCAGAACGTCTGCGCCAATGGCCCGCAGTGCCTCCACCGTCTCGCGGCTGGACAGGCCCGTGGTGACGATATCTTCAACGATGACGACGCGCGCGCCCTTTTCCATCTCGAAGCGGCGCAGGCGGAACTCTCCGCCCTCACGCTCCACCCACATGGCCGGAACGCCGAGGTGGCGGGCGGTTTCATAACCGGGGATCAGGCCGCCAAGGGCAGGGGAGACGACGGCATCGATCTTGCCAAGGCCGGCCGCCTCGATCTTCCGCGCCAGCGCCTTGCACAGGCGCTCGGTCTTCTCCGGATACATGAAGACGCGGGCCTTCTGCAGGAAGACCGGGCTGCGCAGCCCGGAGGAAAGAATGAAATGCCCTTCCAGAATGGCCCCCGCCTCGCGGAAAACGGCCAGGACTTCGTCCTGCGTCATCGTCCAAAGTCTCCGTCTTGTGCCGGGTCAGCCGTTGACACGTGTCACGCTCGACACGTTCGGCTTGGCCCGCAGCTGGTTGATGATACGGTTCAGATGTTTCAGATCCCATACCTCGAGATCGATGATCATCTGATGGAAGTCGGCCACCTTGCGGACCATCTTCAGATTGTCGATGTTGCCGCCATTGTCGCCGATCACCTGGGCGATGGCGGCGAGGGAGCCGGGCTCGTTCAGCGCTGACACGTTGATGCGCGCCGGGAAACGCTCCGGATTGTCCACGTCGATGTCCCAGCGCACGTCGATCCAGCGGTCGCTCTGGTCGTCGAATTCCTTCAGTGCCGGCGACTGGATCGGATAGATCGTCAGCCCTTCCGAAGGCGTCAGGATGCCGACGATCCGGTCACCGGGCACAGCGCCGCCATTGGGGGCAAAGCTCACCGGAATGTCACCGGTCAGGCCGCGGATCGGCAGCGCCATGCCATCGGTACCCTGCGCGGCATCGGGAATGCGGAACTTGAGCCCCTGGCCCTTCTCAAGATCGAACCAGCCTTCACCAGGCTCCGGCTTCAGATGAGCTGTGCGCTCGTCCTGATAGTCCGGGTGCACCGCCTTGACCACCTGCTGCGCGCTCAACTCGCCGCGCCCGACGCTGGCCAGCAGATCGGCAATGGTTTCCTGATTGAGCAGGCCGAGCACGCCATCCAGCAGGCCTTCCGAATAAGGCTTGTCCGCACGGTTGAAGGCGCGCTGCAGCACATGCTCGCCAAGGGCGCCGTATTGTTTGCGGATGGATTCGCGCGTGGCCCGGCGGATCGCGGCCTTGGCCTTGCCGGTCACGGCAATCGATTCCCAGGCGGGCGGCGGCGTCTGCGCCTGCGAGCGGATGACTTCCACCTCGTCGCCATTGCGCAGTTCGGTCACCAGCGGCATGATCTTGCCGTTGATCTTGCAGCCGACGCAGGTGTTGCCGATGCCCGTATGCACCGCATAGGCAAAGTCGATCGGCGTTGCCCCGCGCGGCAGGGCGATCAGGCGGCCCTTGGGTGTGAAGCAGAACACCTGGTCGTGGAACAGTTCCAGCTTGGTGTTTTCAAGGAATTCTTCCGGCGTGTCGCCCTGCGACAAGAGATCGATGGTGCGCCGCAGCCAGTCATAGGCGCGGCTTTCATCCGTGTGCCGGGCAATGTTGCGTCCGCCCGTCTGCCCGTCCTTGTAGAGGGCGTGGGCGGCAATGCCGTATTCGGCCACCCGGTCCATCGCCTCGGTGCGGATCTGCAGTTCCACGCGCTGGCGGCTGGGGCCGACGATCGTGGTGTGGATCGAGCGGTAGTCGTTCTGCTTCGGCGTCGAGATGTAGTCCTTGAACCGCCCCGGCACGGTCGGCCAGGTGGTGTGGATGATGCCCAGCACCCGGTAGCAGGCCTCGGTGGTGCCGACGATGACGCGGAAGCCGTAAATGTCGGAAAGCTGCTCGAAGCCCAGCGACTTCTGCTGCATCTTGCGGAAGATGGAGTAGGGGCGCTTCTCACGGCCCTTGACCCGGGCGGCGATGCCGCGCTCGGCGATCTGGGCGGTCAGCAGGCTTTCGATCTCGCCGATCAGCCCGCCATTGCGCTCGCGCAGGCCCGTAAGCCGCTCGGCAATCGTGGCATAGGCTTCCGGATTGAGCACCTGGAAGGACAGGTCCTCCAGTTCCTCGCGCATGTCCTGCATGCCCATGCGCCCGGCGAGTGGAGCATAGATCTCCATCGTCTCTTCGGCGATGCGGCCGCGCTTGTGCTCCGGCATGTGCTGGAGCGTGCGCATGTTGTGCAGCCGGTCCGCCAGCTTCACCAGCAGCACGCGCACATCATCGGCGATGGCGAGCAGCAGCTTGCGGAAATTCTCCGCCTGCTTGGTCTTCTGGGAGACGAGGTCGAGGCGCTTGATCTTGGTCAGGCCTTCGACAAGCTTGCCGATTTCCTCGCCGAAGACCGTGTCGATCTCCGCGCGGGTTGCATCCGTGTCCTCGATGGTGTCATGCAGCAGCGCGACGGCAACGGTCGCATCATCCAGCCTGAGATCGGTCAGGATGGCAGCCACTTCGAGCGGATGGGAGAAATAGGGATCGCCGGAAGCGCGGGTCTGGGACCCGTGCTTCTTCATGGCATAGACATAGGCCTTGTTCAAAAGGCCTTCATCGGCATTCGGATTATAGCGGGTAACCCGTTCGACAAGCTCGTATTGGCGCATCATGGCCGCAGCAGACACCCTTGGACACAGATTGCAGCACCAGGGCTTGCCAACTCAGATGACCCGCCTCATGCCGGAAATCAGATGTCGTCCGAACGCTCCGGCGGCACAAGGCCTTCCAGACCGCGCAGCAGATCTTCTTCCGACATGCGGTCGAACTCAACGTTCGAATCGTCTACCGCATTGACCTGGGTGCCGCCAGAATTGCTGGACGGAACGAGCGGTACGGCTTCCGCCTCCGGCTCATCCACTTCCACATATTTCTGCAGAGAATGAATGAGGTCTTCCTTAAGATCTTCCGGGCTCACCGTCTCATCTGCGATTTCTCGCAGGGCGACGACCGGATTCTTGTCGTTGTCGCGATCGATGGTCAGCGGCGAACCGCTTGAGATCATCCGGGCGCGATGTGCTGCCAGCAGCACCAGCTCGAACCGGTTATCAACCTTGTCGATGCAATCCTCGACGGTCACGCGCGCCATAGGACTTCTCCATATGTTCTGGAATTCAAGTGATGAGCGTATATTAGCAACTGCACCTTAGCGCAACCCTCGCTGTTTCGTGATTGAGCATGAGGCGTCACAAGGGCGAAAAAATGGCTTGAGAACCTTTCACATGCGCAAATGGGGGCCATATTTACGATTGCGGAGTGCTGCGCCAATGTAGTACCCCAACTGTTGCGCCCATCAAAAGACGTCCAAATAATGGCGTTCAGTTAAAAGTTTAACTTTTGCTGCCTGGGAAGCAACGCAAACGAGCGAGTGATTGTTTATACAAGTCAATCAATTGCGCCCTGACAGGTTGAGTGCTGCACCAAAGCCCGCTGGTGCTGGAAAGGAATTGCTTTATGTTCGATTCAAGAGAAAAAATTGCTTTGTTTATTGATGGGGCGAACTTGTATTCGACGGCAAAGGCGATCGGTTTTGATATCGATTACAAGATGCTGTTGAAGGAGTTTCAAAGCAAAGGCTATTTGCTGCGCGCCTATTACTACACTGCGATCATTGAGGATCAGGAGTATTCCTCAATTCGTCCGCTGATTGATTGGCTCGATTACAACGGTTACAAGGTTGTGACGAAGCCGGTGAAGGAATTTGTCGATTCCAGCGGCCGCCGCAAGGTCAAGGGCAATATGGATATTGAGCTGGCTGTCGATGCCATGCAGCTCGTCGACAGCGTTGATCACATCGTCCTGTTCTCGGGGGATGGTGACTTCCGCTCGCTGGTCGAAGCTTTGCAGCGCAAGGGCCGTAAGGTAAGCGTTGTCTCCACGCTTCAGACCCAGCCACCGATGATAGCCGATGATCTGCGCCGCCAGGCCGACCACTTCATTGAACTGGCGAGCCTTGCGAACCGCGTTGGCCGTGATCCGGCCGAGCGCCCCTCGCGTGCATCGGACCGTGACCGCGACATCGACGAAGACGACGATTACTGAGGCCTGAACCGCATATGGCTGGTGTTGCTCTGGACCCGGCACGCGATTGTCCGCTGTGCCCGCGTCTCGTTGCCTTCCGCGAAGAGCACCGGCGTCTGTCGCCGGACTGGTTCAACGCGCCCGTGCCGTCCTTTGGTGACAAGGCACCGTCCCTGCTGATCGTTGGTCTTGCGCCGGGCTTGCGTGGTGCCAACAGGACAGGGCGGCCGTTTACCGGGGATTATGCCGGCGATCTTCTCTACGAGACGATGATCGACTTCGGCTTTGCCAGGGGCGTCTATGAGGCGCGTCCGGATGACAGCCTTGAGCTGGTGGATGCCCTGATCACCAATGCGGTGCGCTGCGTCCCGCCGGAAAACAAGCCGACCGGCCCGGAAATCAAGACCTGCCGGCCGTTCCTGATTGCAACGCTTGACGCCATGCCTTCGGTCCGCGCGGTGCTGGCGCTGGGGCGCATTGCCCATGACACGTTTCTGACCGCCCTGTCGCTGCCGCGTGCAAAATCCCCCTTCGTGCATGGGGCAGGGCATGACATTCAGCTGTCCGGACGGCCGGTGAAGCTTTTCGACAGCTATCACTGCTCCCGCTACAACACCAACACGGGACGGCTGACGCGGGAGATGTTCCGCAGCGTCTTTACTTCGATCCGCGCTCACGTGGATGAGACCAGCTCCTTGCGGGCCTGATCAGCCGTCAGACAGGCTTGCGGACGGGCCGGGCTGCGACCAGCCCTCCGGCCCCAGATGCTCCTGCGGCTGGAAGCGCTCCTTGTAGGCCATCTTCTGCGATCCTTCGACCCAGTAGCCGAGATAGACATAGGGCAGGCCGAGCCTGCGGGCGCGCTCGATATGCTCGAGGATCATGAACGTGCCGAGGCTGAGGCTGTCGATCGACGGGTCGTAAAAGGAATAGACCATCGACAAGCCGTCGGCCATGCGGTCGGTCAGGGCAACGCCGATCAGCGGCCCGGTGCCGCGCCGGGTGAGGAACGTGTCCGGACCGCGGCGGCGGTATTCGATGACCATGGTGTCCACATGGGTGTCTTCCACCATCATCGCGTAGTCCAGCACGCTCATTTCCGACATGCCGCCATTTTCATGCCGGGCCAGAAGATAGGTGCGGAAGAGATCATATTGTTCGCTGGAGGGGGAGGGCGGCAGCTCGGCGCCAACCAGCCAGCTGCCCTTCTTCCATGTGCGCTTGAAGGAGCTGGTCCACTGGAAATCCGCCACCCGCACCCGCACCGAAACGCAGGCCCGGCAGGCCTCGCAGGCCGGACGGTAGGCGATGTTCTGACTGCGGCGGAAGCCGCCCTGCGTCAGCACGTCATTGAGGGCAGGGGCCTGATGACCGACCAGATGGGTGAACACCTTTCGCTCCTGCCGGCCCGGCAGATACGGGCACGGCGCAGGGGCCGTCAGGTAGAACTGGGGATGGTCGATCGGGTGCCGGGTCACGTCGGAAGATCTGCCTCTCGTTGCAGACAATGATATCCCGACAGGATGGCGCGGCAAGAGGGAACGTCAAGCACCCATTTCCGGCAATTTCCGGTGCCGGAGCGCCGCGCAATCCGGTCTGATGTCAGAAACGGCGGTCCGCGTTGATGACGACGGTTCCAAGGATGATGTCATGCAGCAGACGCTTGCGGTCCGACACGAGGCTGACCAGCAGCACCAGCGGCGTCAGCAGGGTGACGGAGAACCAGAACAGCAGCGCATGCATCGCCGCCAGCAGGGCATAGGGCTTGCCGCCGTGCCACAGGCGCATTTCGAGGCCCATGGCGCGCATGCCCAGCGTCGAGGCGCGTTCGCCGCCCAGAGTGATGGCGGTGTAGGTCAGCGCCACGCCCTGCCACAGGAAGGCATAGGCAAACCAGGCAAGGCCCAGCGTGAAAATGCCGAGGAAGAAGATGAGTATTCCCGCCATCACGGTGAAGAAGGCGATGATGGCCGTGTCGATCAGGAAGGCCATGATGCGCTTGCTGCGCAGCCCGCTGAAAAGTGCAGGATCATCGGTGGCGCCAAAGCCGCCGCGCCGGGATTCCAGAATTTCAGCCTGATAGGACATTACCGCCTCCGTTTCTGCCATTCATGTGGGAAGAACGGGACGAACAGTCAATTGTTCCGTTCCAGTTTGCCGCCAGGATTTTTGGTATGCCCGCCAGCTTCACCGCGCAGCGTGCCGCCTCAGGCCATCACCTCAGCGACATTCATCTGCCGCACCGCGTAGCCGCGTTCGCGCAGGGCTTCGATGATGGCCTGGCCGTGGGCGGCGTCGAAGGTCTCGAAGGTCACATCCAGCGTTGCGCCCTTGGCCGGCACGTTGAGGAACAGGCGGTGGTGCGACACGTCCACCACATTGCCGCCGCGCCCGCCGATGAGAGAGGTGATTTCGCCCAGTACACCCGGCCGGTCCGGCGTGTCGATGCGCACCGAGACAAGGCGGCCATCGCGGGAGAGCTCGCGGATCACGATGGAGGAGACGAGGCGCGGATCGATGTTGCCGCCGCACAGCACCAGCCCCACCTTCTTGCCCCGGAACAGCTCCGGCGCCGTCAGCAGCGCGGCAAGGCCGGCAGCCCCTGCGCCTTCCGCCAATGTCTTCTGCTGGGTCAGGAACAGGTTGATGGCCCGCTCGATGGCGCTTTCCTCGGCTAGAATGATGTCATCGACCAGTTCGCGCACGATCTTGCGCGTGAGGACGCCCACGTCCTTGACGGCAATGCCCTCTGCGATCGTCGGCCCGCCGCAAGGCAAATCCTGGTCATGCACGGCACTCCACATCCCCGGATAGAGCCGTGATTCGACGCCCACGATGGAAATCCCGGGCTTCAGGCCCTTGGCGGCCACGGCCATGCCGGAGATCATGCCGCCGCCGCCAACCGGAACGACGAGGCACTCAAGATCCGGCACGTCTTCAAGCATCTCCAGAGCGATGGTGCCCTGGCCGCGGATCACATGCGGATCATCGAAGGGATGCACCCAGACGAAGCCCTTTTCCTCCGACAGGCGCTGCGCTTCAGCCGTTGCCCCCACCAGCGTGTCACCAGCCAGAACCACTTCGGCGCCATAGCCGCGCGTGGCGGTGATCTTCACGAAAGGCGTCGTCTCCGGCATGACGATGGTGGAGGGAATGCCGAGCCGGCCGGCGTGATAGGCGACAGCCTGTGCATGGTTGCCTGCCGACATGGCGATGACGCCGCGCTGGCGTTCTTCCTCCGTCAGCGACAGCAGCTTCACCAGCGCCCCGCGCTCCTTGAAGGCGTTGGTGACCTGCATGTTCTCGTATTTGACAAAGACCTCGGCCCCGGTCAGCGCGGAAAGCTTGGGTGCGGGCAGGAACGGCGTGCGCAGCACGGCCCCCCGGATCAGACGCGCCGCCTCTTCCACATCGGCAAGGGAAAGCGGCAGGGGGCCAGAATCCTGTTTTTCAGAGGTCTGGCGATCAGAGGGGCTATGCATGGATCCGTCCGGAAAATGGGCGGCCTTTTAGAGGCCGCTTTTGAGAAGCTCTGCCACGCGGGGCGCGAAATAGGTGAGAATCCCGTCCGCTCCGGCGCGCTTGAAGGCAAGAAGGCTTTCCAGCATGGCGCGTTCGCCGTCAAGCCAGCCATTGGCGGCAGCGGCCTGGATCATCGCGTATTCTCCCGACACCTGATAGGCATAGGTCGGCATGCGGAAGGTGTCCTTCACCCGCCAGACAACATCCAGATAGGGCATGCCGGGCTTGACCATCACCATGTCGGCGCCTTCGGCAATGTCCAGTTCCACCTCGCGCAGGGCCTCGTCCGTGTTGGCCGGGTCCATCTGATAGGTGCGCTTGTCGCCGATCAGCGTCTTGGAGGTCCCCACCGCGTCGCGGAAGGGGCCGTAGAAGGCCGAGGCATATTTGGCGGCATAGGCCATGATCTGGGTTTCGCGGTGGCCATTGGCATCCAGCGCCCGGCGGATGGCGCCGATCCGCCCGTCCATCATGTCGGAGGGCGCAATCACGTCTGCGCCTGCTTCCACCTGCGTCAGGGCCTGGCGGCAAAGCTGATCGACGGTCTCGTCATTCAGGATGCGCTCGCCATGCATCAGGCCATCGTGGCCGTGGCTGGTGTAGGGGTCCAGCGCCACATCGGTGATGAGGCCGATGTTGAGGCCCGCCTGCTTGATGGCGCGGCAGGCGCGGCAGATGAGGTTTTCCGGATTGAGCGCCTCGTTGCCGGCATCATCGCGCAAGCCGGGATCGGTGTAGGGGAAGAGCGCCAGCGCCGGGATCGACAGGCTTGCCGCATATTCGGCCTCGCGCACGGCTTCATCCACCGACATGCGCTCGACGCCCGGCATGGAGGGCACCGGCTGGCGGATGTTGCTGCCATCGACGAGGAAGATCGGCCAGATCAGGTCATTCACGGTCAGGGCGTTTTCCTGCACCAGCCGGCGCGCCCAGTCGGCGCGGCGGTTGCGGCGCAGGCGGCGGCCGCCGAGAATGTCATCAATGTGCTCGGGGGAAACGCTGTGGAACGGGCTGGACATGGAGCGGGTCCTGGAATTCGGAAGTTTTGATCATGCGTGATGGGCGCGGACTGTAACAACAGCGCCGCCGTGATGCCATAGGGAGGACTGCGGCATCATTGTCTTTGCCTCATGATCGAAGGCCGTTTGCGCCAAGCCATAGGCCAAAGAGACGATCTGCCACCAAATTGACGTTAAGGTCAAAACGGGCTACCCCGGAAGGACAAGGGTTGCAGAGCGGCAAGGGGCAGGCAGGAGGAGAACCGCCGCCCCGCACCGCCATCTGCGGCCATCCGTGCAGGCGGGAGGAGCCCCATGGACTTTGCCTTGAACGAGGAGCAGCGCGCCTTTCAGGAGGTGGCCGCCAGCTTTGCCCGCGACGAGATGGAGCCCCATGCGCGGGAGTGGGACGAGAAGTCCATCTTCCCGGTGGAGACCCTGCGCAAGGCGGCAGAGCTTGGCTTTGCCGGCATCTATGTGCGCGAGGATCTGGGCGGTTCGGGCCTGACGCGGCTGGATGCAGCGCTGATCTTCGAAGAACTCGCCAAGGGCTGCACCTCGACGGCGGCCTATATCTCCATCCACAACATGACCGGCTGGATGATCGACCGGTTCGGCTCGCAGGAGCTGCGCGAGCGCTATCTGCCGGACCTGTGCAGCATGCGCCGTTTCGGCAGCTACTGCCTGACGGAGCCGGGCGCGGGCTCGGACGCGGCAAGCCTCAGAACCCGCGCCATGCGGGACGGGGACAGCTACGTCCTCAACGGCACCAAGGCCTTCATCTCCGGTGGCGGTGCGTCGGACGTTTATATCGTCATGGCCCGCACGGGCGGGGAGGGGCCGGGCGGCATCTCCTGTTTCGTGGTGGACAAGGGTACGCCGGGGCTGAGCTTCGGGGCGCAGGAAGTGAAACTCGGATGGAAGAGCCAGCCGACGGCGCAGGTCATTTTTGAAGACTGCCGCATTCCGGCGGCAAACCGCATCGGCGAAGAAGGCGAGGGCTTCAGGTTTGCCATGGCCGGACTGGATGGCGGGCGGCTGAACATCGGTGCCTGCTCGCTGGGGGCGGCGCAGACCTGCCTTGAGCGCAGCATCGCCTATATGAAGGACCGTCAGCAATTCGGGCGTTCCCTCTCCACTTTTCAGGCCTTGCAGTTCCGGCTGGCCGACATGGCGACGGAGCTGGAGGCGGCCCGGCTGCTGCTGCACAAGGCGGCCATGGCCGTCGAGGAAAAGGCGGAAGGGGCCACGCGCCTTGCCGCCATGGCCAAGCGCCTTGCGACGGACACGGGCTTTCAGGTGGTCAACGAGGCGCTGCAGCTGCACGGCGGCTACGGCTACTTGCGCGACTATCCCATCGAGCGTTTCCTGAGGGATGTGCGGGTGCACCAGATTCTGGAAGGCACCAACGAAATCATGCGCGTCATCATTTCGCGCGATCTGATTGGCCGGTGAGAACAGCAACCCGGGAGGCAGAAGAGCATGAGCGAGAGCGCGGACGAGGTTCTGTTCGAGGTGGCGGGGCAGGCGGGGCTGATCACCCTCAACCGCCCCAAGGCGCTCAATGCGCTCAGCCACGGCATGGTCAAGGCCATCGCCGCCCGGTTGGATGACTGGGAAACGAACCCGGCCATCACCCGCATCGTGCTGCGCGGCAGCGGCGAGAAGGCCTTCTGCGCGGGGGGCGACATCCGCCAGGTCTATGACATGGGCGCAGTGCAGGGCCTGAAGAGCGCACCGGAGCAGACGAGCTTCTTTGCGGACGAATATATTCTCAACAGCCGCATCAAGCATTTCCCCAAGCCCTGGGTGTCGCTGATCGACGGTATCGTCATGGGTGGCGGTGTCGGCCTGTCGGTGCATGGCTCGCACCGGGTGGGCACGGAAAAGACGCTTTTTGCGATGCCGGAAACCGGCATCGGCTTCTTCCCGGATGTGGGGGGCAGCTACTTCCTGCCGCGCATGCCGCGCTGCACCGGCTATTACTGTGCGCTGACCTCGGCCCGGCTGAAGCAGGCCGATGCGCTGCTGACCGGCGTGCTCACCCATGCGCTGGCGTCCGCCTCCATCCCGGTGCTGACGGACGCGCTCTGCGCCGGGGAGCCGGTGGAGGCAGCGATTGCCCGCCACGCGGGGGAGGCAGGCCCTGCGCCGCTGCTTGAAGTGATGGATGAACTGGAGCGCGCTTTCGGGCTCGCCAGCGTTGACCAGATCTGGCAGGCGCTGGCCGCAAGTGATTCAGACTTCGCACGAAATTGCCTGGGGATGCTGGCCTCCAAGTCGCCCACCAGTCTGGCGCTGACCTTCGAGCAGCTGAACCGGGGCGCGGAGCTGGATTTCAACGGCTGCATGCGGATGGAATTCCGCATTGTCAGCGAGATCCTGAAGCACACGGACTTTTATGAGGGCGTGCGCTCCGTGCTGGTGGACCGGGACAATGCACCGCGCTGGCAGGCGGCAAGTCTGGCAGAGGTGGACAGGACGGGGCTGGCGGCTTATTTCGGAAGGCCAGAGGGCGGCGATCTTCCGCTGCCCTGAGTGAAGCGCGGGCACTGGCTGACAACGCCTGATGCCCCTTCCCGCAAGGCCGGCCATGATCACAAGCTTTCAGGATCTCCTCAAGAACCGCCCGCCCTGGAGCACCGTGCTGCTGTGGTATCTGCGCTGCATGGCGCTGCTGCTGATCGCGGGCGGGGTGATCCACTGGGCCCGCATCGTCGGCTTTGCGCCCTGGCGCGGCGCATGGTTCTGGGAAATGCCGATTGAATGGCAGACGGCCACCGTCTTCTTCGCCGTGCTGGATCTGGTGGCGGCGATCGGCCTCTGGCTGGCGGTGTCCTGGGGCACGGTCATGTGGCTGTTCCGGGCCTTCAGCCAGATCGTCATGCACACGGCCTTTTCCGACATGTTCGGGCGGCGGCCTTACGAGATCACGTTCTATCTGGCGACCATCGGCATCTATCTGCTGCTGGTCTATCTGGTGGAGCAGGAACACAGGAAGAAATAGCCGGACCGCAGATGGCCCAAGCCTGACACGGTTCCGGATGAGACTTTGCGAACCGGGAGGAGTTGCGTCATGGCATCAGTGGGTTTCATCGGTCTTGGCAACATGGGCGGCCCGATGGCGGCCAATCTGGTCAGGGCAGGGCATGCGGTAAAGGGGTTTGACCTGTCGCCGGAGGCCAAGGCCCAGCTGGAGGCCGCAGGCGGCAAGGCGGTCGCATCCGTCGCCGAAGCGGTGCGCGATGCCGATGCGGTGGTTTCCATGCTGCCCGCAGGCAAGCATGTGCGCGCCGTCTACACCGGGGAAGAGGGCGTTCTCGCCAGCGCCCGGCCCGGCACGCTCCTCATTGACAGTTCCACCATCGACGTGGACAGCGCCCGTGCCGTGGCACAGGCGGCCGCTTCCGCCGGCATGGTCATGGTGGACGCCCCGGTTTCCGGCGGTGTTGGCGGTGCGGCTGCCGGAACGCTGACCTTCATGGTGGGCGGCGAGGATGCTGCCTTTGAGCGCGCCAAACCCTTCCTTGAGGTGATGGGCAAGACCATCGTCCACGCCGGTGGCTCGGGCACCGGTCAGGCCGCCAAGATTTGTAATAACATGATACTCGGCATTTCCATGATCGCAGTTAGCGAAGCGTTTATCCTTGCCGAGCGGCTGGGCCTCGACGCCCAGAAACTTTTCGACATTTCATCCACAGCCTCCGGCCAGTGCTGGTCGCTGACAAGCTACTGCCCGGTGCCCGGTCCCGTGCCGTCCTCGCCCGCCAACCGGGATTACCAGCCGGGCTTCGCGGCGCAGATGATGCTCAAGGATCTCAAGCTTTCCCAGGAGGCGGCGCAGTCCTCCGGTGCGGCAACCCCGCTGGGTGCGCAGGCCGCAGCCCTCTATGCCCTCTTCTGCAATTCGGGTCATGCGGGCACGGACTTCTCGGGCATCGTCCGGTTCCTTCGTGGTGAATGAATTCTTTCGATGGATCGAAACAGACGAAAAGTCTCCGGTAAATTTTAAGAGATGATTCAGCGTATCTCTTAAGCGGATTTTAGAAGCGCCTCTGTATGGTCAGTCTCAAGGTGGAAAAAATAACCACCCAATGACAGGTAGAAATATAGAGGCGCAAACAAATGATCTCAGCTAACAGAGCTATGGATGCCGTTGCTCAGGCAGAAGAGGACACGGAACTCAAGCCGCTGTACCTGGAAGCACTGACGCTCGTCGAAAGACTTCACCGCCGTCTTCTTGATGTCATCAAGGACGAGTTCGACCGTATGGGCCGTTCCGACGTGAACAGCGTGCAGGCCCTGCTGCTGTTCAACATCGGCGACAGCGAGCTGACGGCCGGCGAGCTGCGCACCCGCGGTTACTACCTCGGGTCCAACGTCTCTTATAACCTCAAGAAGCTGGTGGAGACCGGTTACATTCATCATCAGCGTTCGCGCATGGACCGCCGTTCGGTCCGTGTCAGCCTGACGCCGAAGGGCCAGGAAGTCGCCAAGATCGTGAATGACCTCTATGAGCGTCACATTCTCTCGGTCGAGCAGGTGGGCGAGATCCACGCCGGTGACTTCGCCATGCTCAACAAGTCGCTGCGCCGCCTGGAGCGTTTCTGGACCGACCAGATCCTCTACCGTCTCTGATCCGCAGGGACTGCAGGCAGCACGAAATGAAAAGGCCCGTGCCGGACACCCGGCACGGGCCTTTCTGTTATGCGGGAGCCAGAAGGGATCAATGTGCCTTGATGACGTCAATCACGGCAGCGCTGATGTCCTGCAAGGCTCCGTTCCGGGTGGCAAAGTCGGCTTTGACATCGGACACGAAAATCACGGCGATCCAAGGCGCCCGGTCCGGCGGCGTGATCATGGCGATGATGTTGCGGGTCTGGTCACCGCTGCCGGACTTGTCCGCAATGTGCCAGCCTTCCGGCGCGGTTTTGCGCAGGAGTGCGCCGGTGACGCCGCCGTGGCTCATCCACTCGGTCAGCTGATTGCGGGATTGAGGGCTGAGGACATCGTCCAGAAGCAGTTTTTCCAAGGTGGCGGCCATGGCTGCCGGTGATGTCGTGTCCCGGGGATCGCCGGATTTGAACGTGTTCAGGTCAGGCTCCAGCCGGTCGAGACGGCTGACGGTGTCTCCGGTGCTGCGGAAGAATTCCGTCACCGCTTCCGTGCCGCCAAGGCGGTTGATCAGAAGATTGGCAGCCGTGTTGTCGCTCATGTCGATGGTTGCGAGGCACAGCTCGCTGAGCGGCATGGTCTGCCCCACTTTTTTCTCCGTCACCGGCGCATAAGACACGATGTCTGACTGGAGAACGGGAAGTTCCTCGTCGAGGGTCAGCGTGCCGGCATCGGCTGCGGACAGGATGGCACCACAGATCGGGGTCTTGATGGTGCTGTTCATCAGGAACCGTTCGTCCGCCCGGTTGGCCCATGACCAGCCGCTGCCGGTGTCATGCAGAACCACGCCCACGCGGGCATTCAGCCGGGACTCGGTTTTGGTAACAGTTTCAGCGAGCTGAGCGTCCGCCGGGCCGGCTGCCGCCGGGGCTGCCAGCAGCAGGGAGAAGGCAAAAACCTGAGCGGAACGGCGGAGATGGGAAAGCGTTTTTTGCATGATCAATCCTTGGAAATACCGGGCGTATGGAAACGCAATCGCGGCCATGTGACATCAACTGATGTCATGGCGTCTTCTATTTCGGCTTGCATTTGCCGCTCAAACGACAAATCCTCAGGAGCGGTATTAGGAAAAGTAATGCGATGGACCGTCCCGATATTCCCCTCAATGCGCTGCGTGTCTTTGAAGTCGCCATGCGGCAGGGCAGCTTTACGAAAGCGGCGGTTGAGTTGCGTGTGACGCAGGCGGCCGTCAGCCACCAGATCGCGCGGCTGGAGGATCAACTCGGCGTGATCCTGTTCCAGCGCACCTCGCAAGGCCTCGTGCCGACGGATGAGGGGAGGCTGCTTGCGCCGGTTCTGGAACACAGTTTCGATGTGATTGGCCGGACGCTCGACAGGTTTCACGGCAAGCGGCACGTCGAGGTGCTCAGCATCGGCGTCAACACGACCTTCGCCCTTGGCTGGCTGCTGCCGAGACTTGAGGCCTTTCAGGCGGCGCATCCCGAGATCGACTTGCGGATTTCGACCAACAACAACCGCGTGGAAATCCTGCGTGAAGGCCTGGATATGGCGATCCGTTTTGGTGCCAGCGGCTGGAGCGGGCATGATGCGCTTCCGTTGATGGAGGCGCCATTGTCACCGCTCTGTGCACCCCGGCAGGCTACACAACTCCGTGAACCGGCTGACCTTGCCAAGCTGCTGCTTCTGCGCAGCTATCGCAGCGCCGAGTGGCCGCAATGGTTCGAGGCAGCCCGGACGCCGCCTCCGCCGCTGAAGGGGCCAGTCTTTGACAGTTCGGTCGCATTGGCGGAACTGGCTGCCGAGGGCATGGGGGCTGCGCTGCTTCCTGTTGCGATGTTTCAGCGTCAGATTCGTCAGGGGCGGCTCTGCCAGCCGTTTCCGGTCTCAGTTTCTGCCGGGCGCTATCTTCTGGTCTGGCCTTCGGACCGTCCGCAGACACGGGCAATGGCCGCCTTCGCGCAATGGATTGCCGGGGCCTGCCTTGAGGGCCGGTCAGAGGCAGGCTGAGGCTGGGCCGTGCCCCTCCGGTCGCTGCGACACTCTCCGCCGCGCATGCAAAAAACGCAGTGTAGCTTTGCAGCACCAGTGTTCGCGTTTCTGGCGAAGATGTGTTTACTGGACATGTTTCGGCCATAAACCCCTGACTAATGAAACTCATGACTGCTGTGCCATGAGCGCAGGCAGGGGCTGACGATTGCGCAAGGGCTTTCACCGTTTGGGCATGCGGCGGCCGACCGGACCTAGGCTGCAATTTGTTAAGCCGCCGTGTGGTTAACTGGAAGTCACCGGCTGGCAGACCTTGCAGTATCTGCAGATCAGAACTGGTCAGGTGAACCTCCACGCGATGCGAAAGGGAGCGACGGGTGTTGTTGCGCAACGGGAATCAGATCACGAAAGTTTCCGCCACTCTGGCCCGCGCGGCTGTCTTGGCCGGCGCTCTGACGGGCGTTCTTGCCGGAACGGCGCTGGCGCAGTCGCCGCTGGAGGCACTGCAGCAGTATAACAAGCGCGCAGAATGGGAAGACCGTTTTGATGCCACGCTGCAGGACCTGCAGTCGATCAAGACCGCGACGCCGACCCTTGCGCCCCAGACAGCCGAATATGTGGCTTCGGCCATCGACCACTATGCCATGATCGTGCAGCGCGGCGGCTGGGAACACGTCGCCACGCCGGGCAAGACGCTGCGCATCGGTGCTGAGGACAATATCGTTGCCTCGCTCCGCCGCCGCCTGATCGCATCGGGTGATCTGGAGCAGCAGGCCGGTGTCTCCACCACCTTTGATTCCTACGTCGATTCCGCTCTGCGCCGGTTCCAGGTGCGCCACGGCCTCATCCCGGATGGCACGCTGGGGCAGACCACGCTGGCGGCGCTGAACATTCCGGCCGATGTGCGCCTGCGCCAGCTGGAAACCAACCTTGTGCGCCTGCGGTCCCTGTCGGGTGATCTGGGCGCGCGTTATGTGATGGTGAACATTCCGGCGGCCGAGATCGAGGCCGTTCAAAACGGCCGCGTCCGCTCGCGCCACACCGCTGTCGTCGGCAAGATCGACCGTCAGACCCCGATCCTGAATTCCAAGGTCTATGAGGTCAATTTCAACCCCTACTGGACCGTGCCGGTTTCGATCATCCGCAAGGACCTGATCCCGAAAATGAAGCAGGATCCGGAGTATCTGGCCAAGAACAAGATCCGTATCTTCGACTGGAAGAACAACGAGCTTGCCTGGCAGCAGATCGACTGGAACTCCGACGAGGCAACGAAGTACCAGTTCCGGCAGGATCCGGGCGAGATCAACTCGCTGGGTGCCATCCGCATCAACTTCCACAACACCCATCAGGTGTATCTGCACGACACGCCGTCGAAGACCCTGTTCGGCACCGACAACCGGTTCCATTCGTCTGGTTGCGTGCGTGTGCAGAACGTGCGTGACCTTGTGTCCTGGATGCTGGAATCGACCACGCCGGACTGGAACCGCACCCGTGTCGACCAGACCATCCGCGATGGCCTGCGGGAAGACGTGAAGCTGAAGACGCAGGTGCCGCTGTACCTGACCTACATCACGGCCTGGGCCAACGAGGACGGCACGGTGCATTTCCGTGAGGACATCTACAACCGCGATGGCCTTTATGGCGACGTGGCAGAGCTGCAGCTGCCTGGGCAGTAATACGAACTCTCGATGAACCTTTCTCATCGAGAGTTGGTCAAGCCCGTGCGGCGCCTGAGCGACCTCAAGGCGTGATGCGTCAGCATCGAAAGCCTTGGCATAAGGCTTCGCATCATCAGTTGAGACTGGAAAAGGGGGCTCAGGCTCCCTTTTTTCTTGCGCGGCGTATAATCATGCCCATCTGATCCTGTTGAGGCGTGCCTGTCAGTTGCCGCCCGTTCTTCTGTCTCTGGAGATGCCAGCATGTCCGGCCATGCCAAGGGTGAAGTCTATCTGGAATTCGTGCCCATCGGCCGTCAGGTGAAGGTGGTGGCGATTGATGCGGCGACCGGCGTTGAAGTGTCGGTGATCGGCCCGGTCAATGCGGCGCAGTCTGACCTGCAGGCGCTGGCCCTGCGCAAGCTGGCAAAGCGCCTTTCGGAAGAAAACGGCACGCCCGAGGTGCCGCGCGGGGGCTGGACGGCTTAAATTTCCGCACCATTTCCGCTCCGGACCAGATCCATGCCGGATTTGCGGATCGCTGTGACGGTCTGCCACTTGGTTCACCGGAATGCCTATGCTAAGTGCAGGGCTCCCGAAAGGGCCAATGCCGGAGCAATGTCATTTGCCCGCGCTTGGGCGGAAGAAAGGGCGAAGGGGCCCTTTGTGAATCGCTGAAAAGGACCTAGCCATGTCGATGTCGGATACCTTGGCCGGCGAGCCGATCTACACCGGTTTCTTCACTCAATCTCTGGCTGATGCCGATCCGGATATCTTCGGCGCCATCCAGAAGGAAGCCGGCCGTCAGCAGCACGAGATCGAGCTGATCGCCTCCGAAAACATTGTCTCCAAGGCCGTTCTCGAGGCTCAGGGCTCGGTCCTGACCAACAAATATGCCGAGGGTTATCCGGGCAAGCGCTACTACGGCGGCTGCCAGTATGTCGACATTGTCGAGACGCTGGCGATCGAGCGCGCCAAGGAGCTGTTCGGCGCCAAGTTCGCCAACGTGCAGCCGAATTCCGGCAGCCAGATGAATCAGGCCGTCTTCCTGGCGCTGCTGCAGCCGGGCGACACCTTCATGGGCCTTGACCTCAATTCCGGCGGCCACCTGACCCACGGCTCCCCGGTCAACATGTCCGGCAAGTGGTTCAATGTCGTGTCCTACGGCGTGCGCAAGGACGACCATCTGCTCGACATGGAAGAAATCGAGCGTCTGGCCCATGAGCACAAGCCGAAACTGATCGTTGCCGGCGGCACGGCCTATTCGCGCGTCTGGGACTGGAAGAAGTTCCGTGAGATCGCCGATGCGGTCGGCGCCTATCTGATGGTCGACATGGCCCATATCGCCGGTCTCGTGGCTGGTGGCGCGCATCCCTCGCCGGTGCCCCATGCCCATGTCTGCACCTCGACCACGCACAAGTCCCTGCGCGGCCCGCGCGGCGGCCTGATCCTGACGAACGACGAGGACATCGCCAAGAAGATCAACTCGGCCGTGTTCCCCGGTCTTCAGGGCGGCCCGCTGATGCACGTGATTGCCGCCAAGGCTGTTGCCTTCGGTGAAGCGCTGCGTCCGGAGTTCAAGGCCTATGCTGCAGCGGTTGCGGCCAATGCCAAGATGCTGGCCCAGACCCTGCAGGAGCAGGGGCTGGATATTGTTTCCGGCGGCACGGACAACCATCTGATGCTGGTGGATCTGCGCCCGAAGAACGCCACCGGCAAGAAGGCGGAGGCCGCTCTTGGCCGCGCCAACATCACCTGCAACAAGAACGGCATTCCGTTTGACCCGGAAAAGCCCTTCGTCACCTCCGGCGTGCGCCTTGGCACTCCGGCCGGTACGACGCGCGGTTTTGGGCTTGCCGAGTTCCGCGAGATCGGCATGCTGATCACCGAGGTTCTCGACGGCCTGAAGGCGGCGAACAGTGAGGAAGGCAACGCGGCTGTGGAAGCTGCGGTGAAGGCCAAGGTGATCGAACTCACCAGCCGCTTCCCGATCTATCCGGCCTGATTGCCTGACTGACGTGTACAAGAACCGGTCCGCGCCCTCCGGCGCGGATCGTTTGCATTCTGAGCGGAATTCGAAGAGCTTACGGCCACCAGATTCTTCGCGCCCAAGCGGTGCTTGAGGCTTGGCAGGGCCCTGTATCTCAGGGCCTTGGTATAAGGAACGAATGACATGCGGTGCCCCTTTTGCGGCGGTGAAGAGACCCAGGTTAAGGATTCGCGCCCGACGGAAGACAACACGGCCATCCGCCGCCGCCGTGTCTGCTCCACCTGCGGGGGGCGGTTCACCACCTTCGAGCGGGTGCAGCTGCGCGAGCTGATGGTGGTCAAGCGCTCCGGCCGCCGCGTGCCGTTTGACCGCGAAAAGCTGATGCGTTCCGTCGAGATCGCCGTGCGCAAGCGTCCGGTTGACCCGGAGCGGATCGAGCGTATGGTCAGCGGTATCGTGCGCCAGCTGGAAAGCACCAGCGAAGGCGAGATCACCAGCGAGATGATCGGCACCCATGTGATGGAAGGCCTGAAGACCATCGATGATGTGGCCTATGTGCGCTTTGCATCCGTCTACCGGAACTTCCGTGAGGCGCGCGACTTCCGCGAGCTTCTCGGTGAACTGGGCGGCTTGCCCGGCAATGACGAACCCCAGGAGGATGCGTGAGCGAAGCTGAGGCTGAAGCTGTTGCGCCCGCCGCCGGCAGCAAGGCTGCCGTGACCGGGATTGACCGCCGCCTGATGCGCGCCGCTGCTGCCCTTGCGGCGCGCGGACAAGGGCAGGTCTGGCCCAATCCTTCGGTGGGCGCGCTCATCGTTCAGTTTGAGGACGGCGGGCCGGTCATCGTTGGCCGGGGTGTCACCTCCCGCCCCGGCGGCCCTCACGCAGAAGTGAGTGCTTTGCGGCAGGCAGGGGATCTCGCCCGTGACGCTACCTGCTACGTCACGCTGGAGCCCTGTTCCCACTACGGCCGCACGCCGCCTTGTGCGCTGGCGCTGCGCGAGGCAGGTGTCGCCCGTGTGGTGATCGGCTGCCTTGATCCCAGCCCGCGCGTGGCCGGGCGCGGTGTTGCCATGCTTGAGGAAGCGGGCATTTCCGTCTCCACCGGCGTTGAGGAAGACCTCTGCCGCCTGCTGCATGCCGGGCACCGGCTGCGCGTCACCGATCAGCGGCCGGATGTGGTGCTGAAGCTGGCGCTTTCTGCCGATGGCGGCATTGGCCGGGTTGGTGAGGGGCAGGTGGCGATCACCGGCCCGCTGTCACGCAATGTGGTGCATGGCCTTCGTGGCAGTTGCGACGCCATTCTCGTCGGCATCGGCACGGCGCTGGCCGATGATCCGGAACTGACCTGCCGGATGCCCGGCATGAAGGACCGCTCGCCCGTGCGCGTGGTGCTGGACAAGGATGCAAGGCTGCCGCTGAAGAGCCGTCTCGTTCAGTCTGCCGCCGATGTGCCGGTGTGGCTGGTGACGGGCAATCAGGCCGACCCCGAACGGGTGCAGGCGCTGGCCGATGCGGGCGTGCTGGTGATCCGCGTGCCCGCCAATGAAGAGGGCATTGAGCCGAAGATCGCGCTGACGGCGCTGGCCAACCGGGGCGTGACGCGCTTGATGGTGGAAGGCGGCGCCCGCGTTGCCCGGTCCTTCCTGCAGGCCGGTGTGGTGGACGAGACATGGATCTTCCACGGCGTGGCCGAACTCGGGGCAGGGCGCATCCTGCCGTTCGACGGCGGGGCAGGCGGCTTCACCGCCGAATACCCGGATTTCCGTCTGGTTGATACGGCCGTCTATGGGCCGGACAGGCTGCTGCGGTTCCGCCGCAAGGAGAGTTGAGATGTTCACCGGAATTGTCACCGATCTTGGCACCATTCTCTCCGTCACGGATATTCCTGCCGGGAAGCGCACCCGCATTGCCACGGTCTATGATGTGGACACGATCGACATCGGCGCCTCCATCGCCTGCGGCGGCCCGTGCCACACGGTGACGGCCAAGGGGCGCGATGAGACCGGCAACTGGTTCGAGGTGGAAAGCGGTGCGGAAACCCTGCGCCTGACCACCGCTGCGGACTGGACGGCGGGGCAGAAGCTCAATCTGGAGCGCTCCCTCAGCCTTGGCACGGAACTGGGCGGCCATCTGGTGCTCGGCCATGTGGACGGGCTTGCCCGCATCGTTGAGCGGCGCGACCATCCGGACACGGTCTATTTCCGTTTTGACGCTCCGCGCGCCTTTGCTCCCTTCATTGCCCGCAAGGGATCGGTGGCGCTGGACGGCACGTCGCTGACGGTGAACGAGGTGGAGGGAACGGAGTTTTCCGTCTTCCTCATTCCGCACACGCTGGCGGTAACCACCTGGGCCGAAAGGCAGGTGGGAGACAACGTAAACCTTGAAGTCGACATGATGGCGCGCTATGCCGCGCGCCTTGCCGAATTCCGCGAGCAGGCCTGAGGGGCTCGCCCCCGCAAAAGGCTGGACAAAATCGGGCAGGCATGGTTCCTGACCGCACCTCTCAGACAGAAAGCGACACGACCGATGAGCTCCGCGCCTCACCTCCTGATCATTGAAGCCCGATTCTACGAAGACATCGCCGATGCGCTCTATGAAGGGGCTGCCAAGGCGCTGGACGAGGCGGGGGCGACCCATGACCGGATCGCGGTTCCGGGCGTGCTGGAAATCCCGGCAGCCCTGTCCATGGTGCTGACTTCCATGGAAAACGACGGCACCTTCTATGACGGCTTCGTGGTGCTCGGCTGTGTCATTCGCGGTGAGACGACCCATTACGACATCGTCGCCAATGAGTCGGCCCGCGTGCTGATGGATCTCATCGTCGATGCCGACCTTGCCCTCGGCAACGGCATCCTGACGGTGGAAAATGATGAACAGGCCTGGGCCCGCGCCCGGGTGACCGACAAGGACAAGGGCGGTGCTGCCTCGCGCGCAGCGCTGGACATGATCCGTCTTCGGGAACGGCTTGGGGTTTGATCTGACATGACCGGCGAAGCCGATCAGAACAAGGGGCCGGAAATCCGTCCGGCCAACAAGCGTGGTGCCGCCCGTCTCGGGGCGGTGCAGGCGCTTTACCAGATGGATGTGGGCGGCTCCTCGGTGACCGATGTGGTCAACGAGTTCACCGCCTTCCGCCTTGGCAAGGAAGTCGACGGCTACCAGTACCGCGATGCGGACGAGCAGTGGTTCAAGGACATTGTGCGCGGCGTTGTGGCCGAGCAGCTGCGCCTTGACCCGTTCATCCACACCGCGCTGGTGGAAGACTGGCCGCTGAAGCGCATCGACAGCCTGTTGCGTGCCATCCTGCGTGCTGGCAGCTATGAGCTGCTGCGCCGCCGCGATGTGCCGCCGAAGGTGATCATCTCCGAATATATCGACGTGGCGAAGGCCTTCTACGCCGAGGATGAGCCGCGTCTCGTCAACGGCGTGCTGGACCGTCTGGCCCATCAGCTGCGCAGCGCCGAGCTGGAGCCGCTGGAGCCTGCGGCTGATGCCGAAGAAGGTCAGGACGCGCAGGACGGCCAGTAACATGGCCGCTGAGGGGGCATATGCGGGGCTGGGCGAGTTCGACCTGATCGAGCGCTTCTTTGCCCCGCTCGCAACCGCCCCCGGCAGCCTTGCGCTGACCGATGACGCCGCCGTGCTGAAGCCCTCCACCGGGCATGAACTGGTCCTGACCAAGGACATGCTGGCGGCGGATGTCCATTTCTTTGCCAATGATCCGGCCGATCTGGTGGCGCGCAAGGCCTTGCGCGTCAACCTCTCCGACCTTGCCGCCAAGGGTGCAAGGCCTCTCGGCTATCTGCTGGGGCTTGGCCTTGGCGGGGAGATGGCCGGGAGCGGGGCCGCGCAATGGCTCACCGGCTTTGCTGCCGGGCTTGCGGCCGATCAGGCGGAATTTGCATTCCCGCTGCTGGGCGGCGATACGATCCGCAGCGGCGAGCGCATGGTCCTGTCCATCACCGCGCTTGGCGAAGTGCCGGAGGGCCGCGCCATTCGCCGTAATGGCGCGAAGGCGGGCGATCTCGTCTATGTGTCCGGCACCATTGGCGATTCAGCCCTTGGCCTTGCCCTGCGGCTTGATCCGGAGCTGGCACGCAAGCTCGGGCTGTCTGAACCGCATGCAGAGTTTCTGCTGAACCGCTATCTGTTGCCGCAGCCGCGGGTGGCGCTGGCCTCTGCTGTGCTGTCCCATGCTTCCGCCAGCCTCGATATCTCTGACGGGCTCTGTGCCGATGCGGGCCATGTGGCGCGTCATTCGGATGTGGATCTGGTCCTCGAGGCGGACGATGTGCCGCTGTCGGATGCGGCCCGTGCTGCGCTTGCGGCCGATCCGGAGCTTCTCACTCGCGTGCTGACCGGCGGGGATGACTATGAGCTGTTTGTCTGCGTGCCGCAGGCGCAAGGGCAGGCCTTTGAGGCTGATGCGGCAGCCGCCGGTGTGCCGGTGGCGCGGATTGGCCGGGTGGAGGCGCCAGCCGCTGACAAGCCAGCTGTCCGTCTGACGCGCGGCGGTGTTCCTTTCGCGCTTGCAGGGCAGGGCGGCTTCCGTCATTTTTGAAGCCTGTCCCGGCTTCCCGCAGCGAAGCCATATCTGATCCCCGCAGATAGCCCTGCCAGCCAGTTCTGCCCGGACCCCGTCTGGAGCCTGCCCATGTCACCTCAGCCCTCCCTTTCGCCTGCGCAGGACGCCGCTGCCGATGGCGACCGCATCGCGCGCCGCAACGCTGCGATTCTTGCCGCAGCACAGGCTCTCGGCGGGGCGACGGCCTCCATCGTCATCGCCACCGGCTCGCTGACTGCGGCCTCGCTTCTGCCGGAAGCCCCAGGCCTTGCGACGCTGCCCATCTCCTGCATGATCCTTGGAACGGCCATCGGCACCCTGCCGGCCGGGGCGGTGATGAAGCGGGTGGGGCGGCGGACCGGTTTTCTGGGCGGCTCGGTTCTGGGCTTTTTGGCCTCGCTGCTGGCGGCGTGGGCGATCCTCATCGGCAGCTTCTGGCTGTTCACACTGGCCTGCGCGCTGGCGGGCACGGTGACGGCCTTCGTCCAGCAGTTCCGCTTTGCGGCCGCCGACACGGCGAGCGATGCCTTCCGCCCCAAGGCGATCTCCTGGGTGATGGCGGGCGGCGTCTTCTCCGGCATCATCGGGCCACAGACGGTGATCTTCACCAAGGACCTCTTCGCGCCGGTGCTCTTTGCCGGAACCTATGCCGCCCTTGGCGGCCTGTTCCTGCTGATGGGCGTGATTCTCACCTTCCTCAAGGTGCCGCCCGTCCGGGAAAAGACCGTGGCGGATGCGCAGGCCCGGCCGCTGGGCGTCATCCTGCGCCAGCCGTCCTTCATTGTCGCCGCCGTCTGCGGCATCTGCTCCTATGCGCTGATGAGCCTTGTGATGACGGCAACGCCGCTGGCCATGATCGGGTGCGGCCTCAGCGAAACCGATGCAGCCCTGGCGATCCAGTGGCATGTGCTGGCCATGTTCGGCCCCAGCTTCTTCACCGGCGCGCTGATTGCCCGTTTCGGCGAGCGGACCGTCGTTCTCACCGGCCTTGCGCTGCTGTGCGGCTGTTCCGTGATTGCGCTCATGGGGCTTGAAGTGGCGCATTTCTGGAGCGCGCTGATCCTCTTGGGCATCGGCTGGAACTTCGGCTTTGTCGGCGCCACCAGCATGCTGACGCGCTGCTACCGCCCCGCCGAGCGGGCGACGGTGCAGTCCTTCAACGATTTCCTCGTCTTCGGCTTCGTGGCGCTGGCGTCCTTCTCTTCCGGCGCGCTGCTGCACAGCTTCGGCTGGGCGACGGTCAATCTGCTGGTCTTCCCGCTTGTCCTCGTCTGCGTGATCCTCATGTTCGTGCTGGCAAGAGGCACACCGGAACCGGCGTTGTCTTGATTTGTTCCAAGTAAAAACAACCCTTGCGCAACCTGTTTTGCATTGCGGTATTTGCCGCGTCAGCATCTGCTGCGTTGCGGTGCATGTTTTCGTGTCTCTTGCGAAAATAAACGAGGGCAAGGACTTGACCGGCCCCATGTTCATTCTGTTAACGTGACGCTGTTGCGCCTTGCTGCGGAATGAGAGTGGACTTGCCGGAGCCCTGGCGCGCGTCGCAGCCCGTTGGAAGTCAAGATAAAATGCTGTCATAGAACGATCGGATTGCCGGGCTGCCCATTCATTGGGAGGACTCATGACCGAGCTTGTCGTCGTCATTGCCTGTGGCCTTCTGGGGCTGGCTTACGGGGGCTGGGCGATCCAGTCTGTGATGGCATCCGATGCGGGCAACGCCCGGATGCAGGAGATCGCGGGGGCGATCCAGGAAGGTGCGCAGGCCTATCTGACGCGCCAGTACACAACCATCGCCATCGCTGGCGCGGTCATCTTCGTTCTCGGCGCCTGGCTGCTGGGCCTTGCCGTCGCCATCGGCTTTGCGGCTGGCGCCATTCTCTCCGGTCTTGCGGGCTTTATCGGTATGATGGTGTCGGTCCGCGCCAATGTGCGCACGGCGCAGGCCTCCAGCCAGAGCCTTGCGGCCGGACTGGAGATTGCCTTCAAGTCCGGCGCAGTGACCGGGCTGCTGGTGGCAGGCCTCGCGCTGCTGGGCGTCACGGTCTATTTCGTCATCCTCACCCGCGTTCTCGGCTATGATCCGACGAGCCGCAGCGTCATCGACGCGCTGGTGGCGCTCGGCTTCGGCGCCTCGCTCATCTCCATCTTCGCCCGTCTGGGCGGCGGCATCTTCACCAAGGGTGCGGATGTGGGTGGTGACCTTGTCGGCAAGGTGGAGGCGGGCATCCCGGAAGATGATCCGCGCAACCCGGCCACCATTGCCGATAACGTCGGTGACAATGTCGGCGACTGCGCCGGCATGGCGGCGGACCTGTTCGAGACCTATGCGGTGACGCTGGTCGCCACCATGGTTCTGGCGGCGATCCTCTTTGCCGGAACGGCGGCGACGGCTCCGGCCATGCTCTATCCGATGACCATCGGCGGCGCCTGCATCCTGACATCGATTGCAGGCACCTTCTTCGTCAAGCTGGGGGCCAACAATTCGATCATGGGCGCGCTCTACAAGGGCTTCATCGCCACGTCCGTGCTCTCGCTCATCATCCTGTTCCCGGTCACGTCCTTTGTCTTCGGCGGCATGGGTGTGGAGCTGACCACCAGCGGCGGCCTCTCCTTCACGCCCATGTCGCTCTATCTGTGCGGCGTTGCGGGGCTTGCCGTCACCGGGCTGATCATCTGGGTGACGGAATATTACACCGGCACCGGCTACCGCCCGGTCCGCTCCATCGCCCAGGCATCCGTCACGGGCCATGGCACCAACGTCATTCAGGGCCTTGCCATCTCGATGGAGGCAACGGCTGTTCCGGCGCTGATCATCATCGCGGGCATCATCGTCACCTACTCGCTGGCAGGCCTCTTCGGCATCGCCGTTGCGGTGACCACGATGCTGGCGCTGGCCGGCATGGTGGTGGCGCTGGATGCCTTCGGCCCGGTGACGGACAATGCCGGCGGCATCGCCGAAATGGCCGATCTTCCGGCGGAAGTGCGTGTGACGACGGATGCGCTGGATGCGGTGGGCAACACCACCAAGGCGGTCACCAAGGGCTATGCCATCGGCTCGGCCGGGCTCGGCGCGCTGGTGCTCTTTGCCGCCTATACGGAGGATCTGCGCTACTTCATCAGCAACTCGGACCAGTATCCCTATTTCGCCGGGCTGACGCCGGATACGCTCGATTTCTCCCTGTCGAACCCCTATGTCGTCGTCGGCCTCTTCTTCGGCGGGATGTTGCCTTATCTCTTCGGCGGCATTGCCATGACCGCTGTGGGCCGGGCCGCCTCTGCCGTGGTGGAGGAGGTGCGCCGCCAGTTCCGCGAAAAGCCGGGCATCATGGCGGGGACCGAGCGGCCTGATTATGGCCGGGCGGTGGACATGCTCACCCGCGCCGCCATCCGCGAAATGGTCATCCCCTCGCTGCTGCCGGTGCTCTCGCCGATTGTCTGCTTCTTCGCCATCAATGCCATTGCCGGCAAGGCCAATGCCTTCGCTGCTGTGGGGGCGATGCTGCTGGGCATCATCATCACCGGGCTTTTCGTCGCCCTGTCGATGACCTCCGGGGGCGGGGCCTGGGACAATGCGAAAAAATACATCGAGGACGGCCATCACGGCGGCAAGGGCTCAGATGCCCACAAGGCCGCGGTGACCGGTGACACCGTGGGCGACCCCTACAAGGACACCGCAGGTCCGGCGGTCAATCCGATGATCAAGATCGCCAACATCGTCGCCCTGCTGCTGCTGGCCGTGCTGGCGCATTGATACTGAGGGCGGACAGCAACCCGCAGTGATGCGCCTGCATGGTTGCAGGACGCCTCCGCTCCCCTCCCCCTCGTGGGGAGGGGTAAGGGGTGGGGGGATCTGAGCCTGCAAGGGTTTGAAAAATGGATCTTTTCCTGATGAGGCATCAGGAGGAGAAGCTGTCTGTAACCAATGGATACCCTGCCAGGCGGAAAGGCCTTCCCCCCACCCCTACCCCCTCCCCACCAGGGGGAGGGGGGCTGAAACGCCGTGCCGGAGTGACCAGACTGCAGCCTTTCGCCACACCGTCTCTGGCTTCAACCAAGATGTGTGCATGCAGTAGCTCAAGGGGGGAGGGGGGGCTGCGGCAAAAGGAGAGTGCGTTTCTTCTCCTTGCGTCCCTTGTAAACGCTGGCCGGAAGTGGGGCCAAACCTTCACCCAGACAAAAATCCCCCGGAAGGATCTTCCGGGGGATTTGAACTTTTGACCTTGCCGTTCGGGCTCAGAGGCCCAGCGACGGGTTGGCGGCGCCGCGCAGGATCTGCGTCAGGAAGCCATAATCGGAGCCACCGGTGCGGGTCTTGCGGCCGATGAAGTCGAAGACCTTGCCGTCCTGCATGCCGTAGTTGGCGATGTCCTTCACAAAGCCATCCTTGTCGAAATAGATGGCGACCACCCGCTGCTCGACGATCTTCGGCTTCATGAAGGCGGTCGTCTCGGCGGTCTGGGAAATGTAGTAATAGGCGAGACCGTCAATCTCGGACGTGGTGGACGGCGACCCGAGGACCAGCTCGACATTCTCCTTGCTCGACCCCACCTGCACCTGCTGCAGCATGTCGGGGGAGATGGAATGGCCGTGATTGTAGGTCTGGGTGAAGCATCCGCCCACGGTCAGCCCGAGGAGAATGGGAAGCATCAGCACATGCGCCTTGGTCTTCATTCGTCGTTCCTGTCCCGTCTGAACCGGCCTTGCAGTCCGGTGCGTATTTGAATTCGTTCCTTGGCAAAGCAAGTAACCTGCGTTAGGGCACAAGGCAACACCGTCCGCTCGGGACCAGTCGAGGCATTCCATGGTATTTGGCCTTTTCCGCCGCCGTACCCGGCCATCCGAATACGCTCTTTATGGCGCTATCGTGGCTCAGGCGCGTCAGCCTGCCTTCTACGCAGCACTTTCTGTGCCTGACACCGTGGATGGCCGGTTCGACATGATGATCCTGCACGCTGTTCTGCTTTTCCGCCGTCTGCAGGGGGAAGGCAAGGAGGCTGCTGCCACGTCGCAGGCGGTTTTCGACCTGTTTTTCCGCGATATGGACGCTTCCTTGCGCGAAATGGGCATCAGCGACAACCGCGTGCCGAAGAAGGTACGCAAGATGGCCGAGGCCTTTTATGGCCGTGCCGCCGCCTATGGCGAGGCGCTGGACAGCGGCAATGCACAGGATTTGGCGGCAGCCATCGGCCGCAACATCTTCACCGAAGCCGCCAATCCGCCGGCTTGCGACAAGCTGGCGCTTTACATGATGGATGCGGTCAAGACACTGGCGGATCTGCCGCCGGATGACATCATGACCGCCAAACTCGCCTGGCCCGATGTGCCGGCGCTTGAGGGAACCCCGAATCATGACTGATGTGCCGACACCCTTTTCGCACCGCTTTCAGGTGTCGCGTCTGGGCAACACGCCAAAGACCGTGGAACTGACGGCCGATGCGGAGGCGCTCGCCCGCATTGCCGAAGCCTATGGCCTCGACAGCCTCACCCGTTTCACCGCCACGCTGGAAGTGCGGCCGTGGAAGAAGGCCGGTGTCTTTGTGACGGGCGATCTGGAGGCCGAGGGCGCGCAGCGCTGCGTCGTCACGCTGGTGCCGCTGCCGATGAGCGTGAAGGACCACTTCGAGCGCGCCTATGAGCCGGAACTTGATCCGCGCCGCCGCAACCCGGACCTTGGCGAGGATGGCGAGATCGAAATCGATCTGGAAGCCCCGGAGCCGCCCGATGCGATCGAGGACGGAATGATTGACCTGGGCGCGCTCGTCTGCGAGCAGTTCGTCCTGGCGCTGGACCCGTTCCCGCGCGCAGCTGATGCGGAACTGGAGTTTGAAGCACCCGCGGACGTGGAAGAGGAAGAAGAAAAGCCTTCGCCCTTCAAGGTGCTTGAGCAGCTCAAGAACAAGGACAAGCCATAGGGGGGAGTGGGCGAGGGGCGAAAACGGTTGTTTCCCGCCCCAAAACCGTTATGTTCGCCGCGCTGTACCTGCAAGATGGCGGACTGACCCTTTAGCCACCCCGGCTTGCTGTGGCGGATCTGCCAGCATCAGAGTGGCAGTCTCGAGATGCTTTCACGGCCTCCGGCCCTGATGAGCGCTCCCAAGCGAATGGACGACAAGAACCTTCAGATGGCAAAACCCATTCATATTGCCCTTGATGCCATGGGCGGCGACGCCGGTGCCGAAATGGTGCTGCCGGGGGCGGAGATTGCGCTGCTGCGCCACCCCGGCATCCGGTTTCTGATTTTCGGGCAGGAAAAGATTGTCCTGCCGCTTCTGGAAAAATACCCGCGCCTGCGCGATGCCTCCACCTTCTTCCACTGCGAAGTGGCGGTGTCCATGGACGCCAAGCCCAGCCAGGCGCTGCGCCAGGGGCGCTGGCGCTCCAGCATGTGGCGCGCCATCGAGGCCGTGAAGAACGGCGAGGCTGACGTGGCCGTGTCGGCGGGCAACACCGGCGCGCTGATGGCCATGTCCACCTTCTGCCTGCGCACCATGGCCAATATCGACCGCCCCGCCATCGCCGCCATCTGGCCGACGGCACGCGGGGAAAGCGTGGTGCTGGATGTGGGCGCCACCATTGGCGCCGATGCACAGCAGCTGATCGATTTCGCCATTCTGGGCGGGGCAATGGCCCGGGCCCTCTTCGGGGTTGAAAAGCCGACCGTCGGCCTGCTCAACATCGGCGTGGAAGAAGTGAAGGGCCTGGAAGAGGTCCGCACCGCCGGCCGCATCATGCGCGAGGCGCCGTTCCGCTCCTTCTCCTATGCCGGTTTCGTTGAAGGCGATGATCTGGGCAAGGGCACCGTCGATGTGGTGGTGACCGAAGGATTCGCCGGCAACATTGCGCTGAAGACCGCAGAAGGCACTGCCAAGCAGATTGCAGGCTATCTGCGCGCTGCCATGAACCGGTCGCTGTTCTCCAGGCTCGGTTATCTGCTGGCCCGCGGCGCCTTCAACCAGCTGCGCGAAAAGCTTGACCCGCGCAAGGTCAATGGCGGCGTGTTCCTCGGCCTCAACGGCGTCGTGATCAAGAGCCATGGCGGCACTGACGCCGAAGGCCTTGCCAGCGCCATCGCCCTTGCCCACGACATGGTGCGCAACGAGCTTCTGCAAAAAATCTCCCAGGACCTGGTCCACTATCACCGTGGCCGTTTTCCCGTGTCCGCTGAAACTCCCGAAGGTGACGAGTGACCACCATCCGTTCGACCGTTCTCGGCTGCGGCAGCTATCTGCCCGAGAAAATCCTCACCAATGAAGACCTCGCCCGTATGGTGGACACCACCGACGAGTGGATCGTGCAGCGCACCGGCATCCGCCAGCGCCACATCGCCGCCGAGGGCGAGTTCACGTCCCATCTGGCGATCAAGGCCGCCGAGCGGGCTCTCGCCCATGCGGGCCTGACGGCGCAGGATATCGACACCATCATTCTGGCAACCGCAACGCCGGACAACACCTTCCCGTCCACGGCGGTGCAGGTGCAGGCGGCTCTCGGCATGCGCCACGGTGTGGCCTTCGATGTGCATGCGGTGTGCTCGGGCTTCGTCTTTGCCCTGACGACGGCAGATACGTTCATCCGCTGCGGCCAGGCGAAGCGCGTGCTGGTGATCGGTGCCGAGACCTTCTCCCGGATTCTGGACTGGAACGACCGCACCACCTGCGTGCTCTTCGGTGATGGCGCCGGGGCGGTGATTCTGGAAGGGCGTGAAGCCTCCGGCACCGTGGCCGATCACGGGATCTTGACCTCGCATCTGCGCTCGGACGGCCAGCACAAGTCCAAGCTCTATGTGGATGGCGGCCCCTCCACGACCCAGACGGTCGGCCACCTGCGCATGGAAGGCAAGGAAGTCTTCAAGCACGCGGTGGGCATGATCACGGACGTGATCGAGGATGCCTTCAAGGCCACGGGCCTGACCGGTGAAGATCTCACCTGGTTCATCCCGCATCAGGCAAACCGGCGCATCATCGACGCCAGCGCAAAGAAGCTTGATATTGCGCCGGAAAAGGTGGTCGTCACTGTCGATCTTCACGGCAACACCTCTGCCGCGTCTATTCCCTTGGCACTTGATGCTGCCGTCAAGGATGGCCGCGTGAAGTCCGGTGACCTCATCATGCTCGAGGCCATGGGCGGCGGTTTCACCTGGGGTTCGGTCCTGTTGCGCTGGTAAGCAGTTTTGACGGGGCTGTGTCATCACCTTGCGTGAAGCTGACAGCGCTCATATCTGCGGTTGACCCTCGTTTCCGGACGCAATACCGTACGTCCGGAAAAGAAGTTCCACTGCAAAATCAGCCGGATCACGCTCCGGGCGAGGAGGAGGCATGGGTAACAGGACCATCACGCGCGCTGACCTTTGTGAGGCCGTCTACCAGAAGGTAGGTCTGTCCCGCACGGAATCCTCCGAACTGGTGGAGCGGGTGCTTTCTGAGATTTCGGATTGCCTGGTGACGGGCGAATCCGTCAAGCTCTCTTCCTTCGGGTCATTCCTTGTCCGCTCCAAGGGGGAACGGATCGGGCGCAATCCGAAAACCGGCGAGGAAGTGCCGATTTCGCCGCGCCGGGTGATGGTTTTCAAGCCCAGCAACATACTCAAGCAGAAGATCAACGAGTCGCTGGCAGGCAACGGCAGCGACTGAGCTTCCGAACCGGTGACGCAGCATGAGCATGTCTGAAAAAAGCCCGGACGCCTTCCGGACCATCAGCGAAGTGGCGGAAGATCTCGATCTTCCCCAGCATGTGCTGCGCTTCTGGGAGACCCGCTTCACCCAGATCAAGCCGCTGAAGCGCGGCGGCGGGCGGCGCTATTACCGCCCCGATGACGTGGAGCTGCTGCGCGGCATCCGCCATCTTCTTTACGGTGAAGGCTACACGATCAAGGGCGTCCAGCGTATCCTCAAGGAGCAGGGACCCCGTTTCGTCATGCAGATCTGGCGCGAGGACGCCATTCCGCTGGCGGCCGCTCCGCGCATGGATGAAATGGACGACGAGGACGGTGCAGCCGTGCCCGCGCCGCCTCAGCGCAAGCCCCAGGTGGTGATGCAGGAGCCGGAGCCCCCGCGTGATACGGGCGGCCTGCCGAGCGAGGTTCTGCCGCGCGGGCTTCTGGCGGACAATGATCCGCGTGCTCACGCCGCACAGGGCAAGGGCTTCCGCTTCATGGAGCGCTTCCTCTCCGACCGCACCGAAGAGGCGGGCCTTTCCAAGGACGACGTGCGCCGGCTTCAGGCGACATTGTTCGAACTGCTGGAATGCAAGCGCCTGCTGGATCAGGCGCGGTAGGGCGCCGGATGTGCTGAACGCCGCCGGGGCGCCAGCGTTTTTCCCGCCAAATCCGCCCCAACTCCGTCATGCCATGACTTGATCATGGCACCCATTCCCTTGCCTTTCCGCACGGTTTGCACGTCGAATATGGTGGAGAAAAGCTTGTCCGGATCGGGATGAGAGGGCACGGCATGGATGGCATGATCAAGTCATGCCATGACGAAGAGGGATGGGTTGAGGGGACAGGAGAGGAGCTGAGACGGGCGGTGATGGGGCAAGGCGTTGATGCTGCATCCACCGGGGCGCCAGCGAGTTTGCCGCAAAATCCGCCCCACACTCCGTCATGCCATGACGTGATCATGGCACCCATTCCCTTGCCTTTCCGCACGGTTTGCACGTCGAGTGTGGCTGAAACAAGCTTGTCCGGGGCGGGATGAGGGGGCACGGCATGGATGGCATGATCAGGTCATGCCATGACGAACATGTGAGGCCTGGCGCTTTGAAGCGCTTACCCGTCATCTCACCATGTCAGGAAAAAATGTCGCCGGTGCCACTTGCCATGCTCCGTGGAGCTTTCGGCTTTAAGTGGTCGGGCAGGCCGGATTCGAACCGACGACCCCTTGACCCCCAGTCAAGTGCGCTACCAGGCTGCGCTACTGCCCGACGACAGGGCTCTCTCTATCCGCTTCCTTTGCCCGGCGCAAGACTTGCCTTGCATTCAAATCCACAGTCCGCTGTTTTTGCTCAAGCTTGTGGATGGCGATGAGGCCCCAGGCGAGGCCGAGCAGCAGGAAATAGTGGCGCCAGTGGTCGATATCGATGATCACGCTCATCAAGGCATGGCCCACGAGCACCGCAAAAACGCAGTGGGCAAAGCCCGTCCACGGCCTGTGCTGGAAGAGCAGGGGCACGAGAGCGGCAACCGTCCAGATTACCAGCAGCGGATAGACCACGCCGCCGAGCCAGCCATAGGAGGTGAAGGCCTTGAGGTAGACGTTGTGCTCGTCCTCGGGGAAATACTTGTTGAACTCCAGAGGTCCGAGACCGAAGGGGCGTTCCATCACCATCTCGAAGCCCATGCCGTAGCGGGCAAAGCGGCCGAGGCGGGCGCCGTCATAGTCCTGCACAAGTCTTGCCCGCTCGCTGAACATGGCGGCGACGCTGTCGATGGACAAGGCGGCCGCAAGAAGCAGCAGCACGGCGGCAAGCCCGCCCGCGCCCACCAGCACCAGCCGCAGCCGTTCCCGGGGGCGGCGCTCATGGATGAGGCTGAGCAGGTAGACGAGGGTGCCGGACAGGGCCAGGAGGCCCCAGGCGCCGCGCGAGAAGCTGAGGAAGATGCCCAGCACCAGCACGGGCAGAATCAGCAAGGCGGCAGGGCTTGAGAACAAGCCCCGCGTCAGCAGCCGGTGAACCAGCAGCACCGTGGGCAGCACCAGGAACGGGCCGAAGACATTGGGGTCCTGAAAGGTGCCGCGCGCCCGGCCGTAAAGCGTGAAGATCTCGCTGCCGGGGAACAGCCGGAAATAGGCGGCAATGCCTATGGAGGCGCAGAGCAGCGCGCTTGCAACATAGGCCCGCTCGATGAGGAACAGCCGGCCGGGATCGGCGCTGACAACGGCGGCGTAGAATATCGCCGTTGCCGCGAGAAAGCCGGAGACGGCCATATACATGGCGGCGGTGGGCACATCGCGGGCAAAGGGCACCGCCATGGTGCCGCCGGCCATGAAGAGGATGAGAAGCACGGTCAGCGGGCCGAACTCAGGCCGCAGGCGCAGCCCGAACAGAAGCCACAGCACCAGAAGCCCGGCCATGAACAGCTCGTAAGGGGCGGGTTCCTCGATCACGAAGCCGCCAAGGAACACGGCCACCCACAGGGCCGCCGCGCTGATGCGTGACACAGGGATCAGCAGCCTGCGGCCGCTGCCCTGTTGTCCCGCAATGGCGGCCCCGATGCTCAATAGGCGTTCTCCGTATTCAGCAGGCGGATGGGCGTCAGGGCGAGGATCTTGATGTCGAAGAAGATCGACCAGTTCTCGATGTAATAGAGGTCGAACTCGACGCGCTTCTGGATCTTCTCCGGCGTATCCACCTCGCCGCGCCAGCCGTTGATCTGGGCCCAGCCGGTGACGCCCGGCTTCACCTTGTGGCGGGCGAAGTAGCCGTAGACCACCTCATCCCACGTCTGGTCATTGGTGTGGGCATTGACCGCATGCGGACGCGGGCCGACGAGGGAGAGGGTGCCTGCCAGCACGTTGAAGAGCTGCGGCAGCTCGTCGATGGACGAGCGGCGGATGAAGCGGCCCACCTTGGTGACGCGCGGGTCGCCCTTGGTCACCACCTTCTTTGCGGCTGGATCGGCCATGTCATGGAACATCGAACGGAACTTCAGCACGTCGATGATCTCGTTGTTGAAACCGTAGCGCTTCTGGCGGAACAGCACCGGGCCGCGGCTGTCGAGCTTGATGGCGATGGCGGTCGCCAGCATCACCGGGGACAGAGCAATGATGGCAAGGCTTGCCACCACCACGTCGAATACCCGCTTGGCCACCATGTCCCAGTCGGTGATGGGCTTTTCAACCACATCGACGAAAGGCACCGCCCCGATGAAGGAGGAGGCGCGGTTGCGGAAACGCATCTTGTCCGTATGAGCGGAGAGGCGGATGTCGATGGGCAGCACCCAGAGCTTGCGCAGGAGCTCAAGAACGCGCTTTTCGGCGCGCAGCGGAATGCAGACGATCAGCATGTCGATGCGGGCGCGGCGGCCAAATTCCACCAGTGCATCGATGTTGCCCAGCTTCGGATACCCGGCCACCACTTCCGGCGAGCGGTCATTGGCGCGGTCGTCAAAGATGCCGCAGATGCGGATGTCGTTGCCGCTCTGGCTTTCCAGCTCATGAATAAGATCAGCGGCGGCCTGGCCTCCGCCGACGATGACCGCGCGCCGTTCAAGCCGGCCTGAGCGGATCCAGGAACTGACCAGCCTCGACAGGATGAGGCGGCTGACAACAAGCCCAAACAGACCCGAAGCATACCAGAGACCAGCGGCCTGCGGCGCGATGTGGCGCGGCAGGTCGGTGGTGACAAAGGCGATGGCGAACATTGCCAGGACCAGCGTCCAGCCACCGGCAATGCGGCCGGTCTGGGCAAGGCCCGAACGCAGGACGCGGACCTGATAGGCATCAAAGCCCTGAAAGAAGGCAAGGGTGAAGAAGAGCGCGGCCGCGACGGCGCCGAACGTCAGCGCGGTGAAGGGCGTGCCGGAGAAACTGAGGCTGGCAAAGCCCGTTGCGGCGACGATGATGACATCGAGCAACCGGACCGAGCCTTCGAGGACTGGCTGGGAGATGCCGTCGCTGCGCAGGCTGCGGGCGATTTCTTCGGCCGCAGGCGAAAGCGCGGTGCCGGAGCCGCTGCTGGCCCGGCTGCCGTCTGCGGCGGTATCCGAGCGCCGCAGCTCTTCTGCGAGCCGCTTGCGCAAGCTCTCGGCATCATCTGCGGCTCTTGCCGGCCCTTCCAAAGGAGCGGCGGCGGCCTGGGACAAGGGGGGAGTCGTGGAATCGGTGGTCATTATGATCCCTGCTTGCTCGATCTCGCCAAAAGCGATGCGCCTTGGGTGAGGGAGGAAGTGGCTTCCGTGCTGGTGACAGTGGGAAGGCCAAGCAATTGATGATAAAAAGAAATGACAAGCTCACCCATACGCGGTGCGGTGAAGGTGCTCATAATGCTTTGCCGCACTTCTGCGGTCTGGGCGCGGGCCCGCTCCGGACTGGCCATGACCGCGCGCATGGCACTGGCAAGGCGGCTGCTGCTGCCGGAATCGACGAGGCGGTCTGCATGAACGCCAAAAATCTCTGGAATGCCGCCGACCCGTGTCGCGACGATGGGCATGCCCGCGCCGATGGCCTCCAGAACCACATAGGGCATGGCCTCTGCACGGGAGGGCACGACGACGCAGCGGCCCATGGCAAAGGCGCGGCGCGCGGGCATGGCACCTGTGAAGGTGATGCAATCTGCCAGGCCCAGTTGAGCGGCTCTGGCCTCGAATTCGGCTCGTTGCGGGCCTTCCCCTGCGATGATGGCGCTGATCCTGCGTCCGGTCTGCAATGTCAGGTCGTAGATGGCGTCTATGAACAGGTCCGTGCCCTTGAGCTGGCGGAGCATGCCGACATAGACAAAGTCCGCGGCATTGGCCTGCTGGGCAACCGGCTCGAAGTCTTCGCGGAGCAGACCGTTGTAAACAACCCTTGAGGGAACGCGCAGGGCGCCGATCTTGCTTTCATAGGCAGCCTTCTCGTAGTCGGCAACGAACAGCAATCCATCGGTGAAGCGGTTCTGCAGGCGCTCAATGGCGTGATAGATCCGCCCTTCGCACCTGTTCGGATCGTAGTGGAGGCTGCCGCCATGCGGCGAATAGACCCGCACCGGCCGGTGCTTGCGCCCGCGCAGCAGCGAGCCGATCAGCCGCACATAGGCCCCGCCCTTTGCGCCATGCCCGTGCAACACATCCGGGGCAAGCGCGCGCACGCTGCCGTAGAGACGGGCTGCTGCAGCGATATCCTGAATGGTGAGGTGACGGCGCATGGCGAAACGGGTGACACCGAGTGCAAGATGCGGGCGAAGCCTGTCGAGAATGGCAAGGTCAAAGGCAGAGCCGGTGGAGGAATCGCAAACGAGCCCAACCTCGTGGCCGGCTGCGGCCTGGGCTTTTGCCAGATCATGAATATGCCGGATCGTCCCCCCGATCGGAGACCGGAGGCAATGCACGATCCGCAGCGGCTGCGAATTCATCTGAAACTCCCTGACCTCACACGGGCTCTCTTTACGGAACTCTCGTGTGGACAGGAAGCAAACTAGATCAAAGGGATGATTTCCAGGTTAATCCGCACCCGCCTCAGAACAATCTTTCGCGGACATGGATTGTGTCGCCCGGACGTACGGGATCGGTGATGGGAACGCGGCCATTGAGGATCTCGCCATTGATCTGGCGCGTCAGATCCGCGCTGGCCTGTTCTGCCCGGGCCGAGAAGCCGCCGGCGGTTGCGATGGCGTTCTGAACGGTCATTCCGGGAACATAGGCGTACTGGCCGGCAGCCTGCACTTCGCCCATGACGAAGATGGGGCGGTACTGGTCAACCTCAACCGACACATTCGGATCGCGCAGGAAACCCTTGCGCAGTGAAGCTTCAATGGCCTTGGCAAGCTCCTGCTGCGTCTTGCCGCGGGCGGGAACGGACCCGATCAGAGGCATTGAAATATAACCTGCCTGATCAACCACATAGGTGTTGGACAGGTCATTCTGGCCAAAGACGATGATGCGCAGGCGGTCGCTGGAGTCGAGCCTATAGGGCTGGGTCAGGATTTCGTGAAATGCAGACGGCGGGCGCTTGTAGCCGCTGCACCCGGCAAGGGTGAGGGCAATGGCAAAAGCTGCGAACAGGCGCGCGTACATGACTTACTCCAGGCTGACACAGAGGCACATTCGCAAAACGTGGTTAATGGCACGTGAACGAATAAGCCTGCCGTCAGGGTGATTAACTTTCATTTATAAAGGTTAATTTTCATTTAGACTGGAAGGAGGGTTGTTTAATGGTTCACTTACCATGTTTTGTCATTGTCACTCTAACAAGTGTGGAGTGAGGTGCATGGGCGGGTCGAAGGACATCTATCAGCCGCAGGATATGGCGCTGGATCTCAGTGGCCTGCTGCGCGCTATTGCCCGGTCCTTGCGCTGGCTGCTGCCGCTGACGCTGATTGTGGCGGCGCTTGTCTTTGCCGGTTTGCAGTTCGTCCCGGAAAAATTCAAGGGCGAGGCACGGGTTCTGATCGAGTCGGCCGATGCCCTGTTTCCCGGCGCCGCCCGCGGGGCGGAAGACGAGCGTGCATTGCTGGACAGCCAGGGCGTTGCCAGCCAGGTGCAGCTTCTGACCTCTGTGGATCTGGCCCGCCGCGTTGCGCAGCGGATGAACCTCGCATCCGTGCCGGAGTTCAAGGCCGAGACGCAGGCCGGAACCTTGCAGCAGCTGCTGATCAGCATCGGCCTGTCTCCCAGCCCGTCGCGCATTTCGGCCGAGGAACGTCTGCTCCGCCATTTTGCCCGCAATCTCGACGTCTACCGGGTGGAGGGGTCGCGGGTGATCGCGGTCGAATATTCGGCCAAGAGCGCGGTTCTGGCAGCTGAAATCGCCAATGCCGTGGTGGACGAGTATCTGCAGATGCAGTCCGCCGCCAAGCGGGAGAGCCGCGCCGCTGCAGCGTCCGCATTGGAGCCGCAGATCCGCCGCATGACACAAGAGGTGCAGACCGCACGCAAGGCCGTGGAAGACTTCCGGGCCAAGGCTGACCTCCTGACCGGCGCAGGCGACCGGACGCTCAACGAGCTTCAGCTCTCCGAGATCAGCTCCCAGCAGTCTTCTGCACAGGCTGCTGAAGCCGAGGCGGCCGCCAAGGCCGCGCAGCTGCGCAGGCTGCTGGACACCGGCGGCTCGCTGGAAGGGGCGAGCGAGGTGCTCAATTCAGGCCTGATCCAGCGTTTGCGGGAGCGTCAGGTGGAAATCCAGTCGCGGGTTGCCGAACTGTCCACGACGCTTCTGCCCGGTCACCCGCAGATCCGCGCGCTGACGTCGCAGCTCACTGACTATGACGCGCAGATCCGCTCCGAGGCACGCAAGATCCTGACCGGACTGGAAAATGACGCGGCGGTGGCAAAGCAGCAGGCGGCTGCCTTGAAGAGCCGGGTTGAGGAGCTCAAGGCTGCGGCTGCGCGCTCCAGCGCCGATCAGGTGCGCCTGCGTGAGCTGGAGCGCGAAGCTGATGCGCGGGCGGTGCAGCTGGACGCGCTCATGGCGAGCTATCGCAACGCGGACACGGGCCGCAATGCGGAGACCCTGCCGGCCGATGCCCGCGTGATTTCGCGGGCAGGCGTGCCCATCGAGCCCTATTCGCCAAAGATCGGGTTGTTCACCTTCATCTCGGCCCTCGTCACCTTCCTGCTGGGCTGTGCGATTGTCATCCTGCGTGAGTTCCTCTCCGGGGAAGCGCTGAAGCCTGTGAACGAGGCCGAAGCCTACACGGCTCCTGTCATCCTGCGTGGCCCGGAGGCGGAGCCGGAAGCCCTGCAACCGGAAGACCTTCGGCAGGGCGAGTTGCCGGAGACGGAACCTGCCGCGGAAACACAGGAGAGGGTGACAGCGGAAGAGCAGAACGAAGACCTTTCTGCTGAAACCGCTTCAGATGAGCGGCTGATGCGCTCTTCGCCGGATGACGAAGGTCAGGGCAGCGAGGCCGGAGCGGCTGAAGCTGAGCGAACCCGTCAGGCTGAGGCCGCCGGCAGCCTGCGTGCCGCCGCCAGTGCAGCATCCCTTGCCGCAACGCCGGTGATGGGCGGGGCAGACGCTGCTTCTGAGGATGACGCCGCAGATGCAGCGCCGCGCCGTGTTGCCGTCGTTGCGCTGACGGATGCGGAACTGTCTCACGATTTTGCCTTCCGGCTGGTCCGGGATCTGGCGGGGCATGAAGATGAGCGCGCGCTGCTGGTCGAGGTTTTTCCCGAGAGCGAAGACCCCGGCGCCGCGCCCGGCTTTGCTGATCTGGTCTTCGGCAAGGCGTCTTTCTCCTCGGTGATCTACCGGGATGCCGGATCACGCGCGCATATCATCGAGGCGGGCCGTCCGGCTCTGAGCGATGACGTGGTCGACGAACGCTTCCCGCTGGTGCTGGACGCCATCGACGCCACCTATGACCGGATCGTTGTTGATCTCGGCAAGTTCACTGAAACGGCGGCAGCTGCCCATATGCTTGGCTTTGCCGATGAGGTGGTGGTGACGGTTCCTGCGGACGTTCAGCCGCGCATTCTGGCTGAAAGGCTGGATCTGATCGCCTCGCAGACGGATGCCGACGTGAGGGTGAAACGCATCCGCCGGCGCAAGGGCTCCGGCGAGGCCGCTGCCTGATACGCCCTGCCGGAAGGCGGCCGTGAGCCGTCAGCCTTTCAGACGGCGGAGCGCAGCTGCAAACCGCCGGACAGCCCGGACGCCGGCCCACAGCGCAGGGGTTTGACGCAGCCGCCTCAGCACCGTGCGGCGGACATCCAGAACCAGCCTGATCAAGCGCCCGCGCATGTCTGCCGCCAGAACAAGATCGCTGAGCGGCTCTGGCTGGGTCCAGGGGTGCTTGTAGCGCTCGTCTCCAAGCCCGAGGTCGAGTGTCCGGATGGCCGGGTCCTCGCAGCACGCCGCAATGAGGCTTGAGAGAAGAACGATGCCGGGACTGAACTGGGAGTGGCTGCCGGTGCCGATGCTGTTGGCATAGGCGTAGCATGTGTTTCCGGAAAGGCCCGAAAGATAGGCCGCAAGAACCTCGCCTTCTGCCTCCAGCACCTTGATCTGTAGCGCCGGGAAGGATTTGCCCGTCCCTTCCAGCAGCAGCTTGCGCAGAAAGGCCCGCTGGCCCGGGGCGGAAAAGCCGCTGGGGATGCCGGTCTGCCGGGCGCGTTCCTGCCGCTGGCTGATCAGGGTGTCGAGCCCGGCCTCGATCTCTGCGGCCGTCTCCAGCGTGCGGATGGCAAAGCCGGGCAGCGCTTCCAGCGCCTTCTGCTTGCGCGCGTCCTTCTTGCGGCTGTCCTTGGACTGCAGGCGCGTCCGCAGCGTTGCGAAAGGTTCTGCCACCGCGCCACGGAAGACAGCATCCTTGGCAGGCGTGCCCTTGTGGGCGAGCGGGTGCTGGCGGCCCTCCCAGGTGAGGGGAATGTTGCGCAGGTCCACCAGACTGGCGCCGGCCTGCCTTGCGGTCCTCAACAAGAGGCGGGACAGCTCAACCGGATCAGCGGCCGCATAGGCATCGGCCCGCCACAGGCCGGTGTTCTGGTTGCCCTGTTGCCAGCCCATCCATTCCAGCACGGTGGTTCCGCCGCGCCTGTTGAGAGCAAGCGGAAGGATCATCGCAGGCCCTGAAGCGTCTTCTCCGACGATGACCAGCGGCCGGACGCCCAGGGCGCTGCCCACATGCACGTGCCAGGCCTCAAGCCAGTCGAAACGCTGATAGTGGCTGTAAATCCCTGCCGCCTGAAGTTGCAGCCAGCGGCTGCGGGCTTCTCCGAGGCTTTCAAGATGGGTCACGGCTGGAGAATTTGCGGGCGCAAGCGATGGTGCAGCCGGAGAGGTTGGGAACTCCGTCCGGTCAATGGATCTTGCTGCTGTTCCGGCTGACCGGTGCATGCCCATCGGCCTTCTGTCTGCGTCATGTTGCCTGAGCCGTAGCATTGCACCAAAGGCTGAAAAAAGTGTACCAAAGGCCGGAAGGCCGAAGCGGCCGGGAGAACGGCAACGGGAATGAGCCAGCGGCGGCAGTTATTTGACACAGGGTTCTGGCTGCTTCGCCGCAGCAGGCTTGGCCATGTGCTTGCCCCCTTCACGCAAGGCTGTGGCCTGATCTTCACCCTTCACCGGGTGCGTCCGGCCAGCCAGGACCCGTTTCAGCCGAACCGTCATCTTGAAATCACTCCGGAATTTCTCGCTCAGGTGATTGAGCGTGTCCGCTCCCGCGGCTACAAGTTCGTGTCCATGGAAGAGGCTGTCGACCGACTGAAGCTCTGCTTCGGACAGGAACGCTATGCGGTGCTGAGCTTTGACGACGGCTACCGGGACAATCTGACGGTGGCCTATCCGCTGCTCAAGCAGATGGGGGTTCCCTTCACCCTGTTCCTTACATCGGGCTTTCTTGACCGGACCTCGGAGCTGTGGTGGATCGCGCTGGAGCGGATGATTGCCGCTCAGGACGTGCTGCATTTTGCCGCGAGGGGGGAGGCCTCGCTCATTCCCTGTGCCACGCTGGAGGAGAAGAAGGCCTGCTACGCGGCGCTTGTGCAACTGTTGACCGAAGACCTGGACGAAACCGGCCAGCGGGCCATGGTGCGCGAGCTTTGTGCGCTGAACGGCTTTGATCTCGAGGCGCTGGCCGATGAAGAGATGCTGAGCTGGAACGAAGCGCGCAGCCTGGCACGTGATCCGCTGGTGAGCATCGGTGCCCATACGCATGATCACCACGCACTGGCCCGCCTGCCGGAAGCGGAGGCCGAGAGCGATATCCGCCGGGGGATCGAGCGGATCGAGGATGAGCTGGGCCGCAGGCCCGCCTTCATCGCTTATCCCTATGGCGGAGCGGAGACTGCGGGCCTGCGCGAGGCGGCGCTGGCCGCAGGGGCTGGCCTCAGGGCCGGGGTGACGACTGTTCCGGGCGTGCTCAAGTCCATTCACGCGCGCCAGGCCATGCTGCTGCCGCGCGTCTCGCTCAACGGGCATTTTCAGGGGCCGGAGGTGATCGACGAATATCTGACCGGCGCGCCTTTTGCCCTGTACCGGGCGTTCCGGCGGGTCAGCCGGGCTTTTTCCCGCCGCGCTCCATCCACCAGATGATCGCGCCTGCCGGAATGACCCAGACCAAACCGGCAATGACAAAATAGATCATCCGCACCGTGTTGGACGACTGCTGCAGCGTCATGTCGCCGATGACCATGGCTGTGAGCGCATAGACGACAACGAAGATCACCAGCAGCACCATGCCGATGAATTTCCGCAATGAAGGCATGAACCGGTCTCTCCTCTGGCCTGCGCCTGCGTGATCCTTGCAGCGATTGCGCGCAGCGTCGCAATGTCGCAATAAGGAAAACCCCGCAGGCCGCAGCTTGCTCTCCTCAGGGCGGACCTATATCCCAAGCGGTCAAAGGTCAAATCCGGAAGGCAACATGTCCACCTCACAGATGGTTTCACCCCTTGCCCCGACCCCGCAGATGGCAGCGCGCCACCGCACCCAGATCCGCATCTGGCTCTATGGCATCTGCCTTCTGATCCTCGCCATGGTCGTTGTCGGCGGCGCCACGCGGCTGACCGAGTCGGGCCTGTCGATCACCGAATGGAAGCCCATTCATGGCATGATCCCGCCGCTCAGCGAAGCGGAATGGCTGGAGGAATTCGACAAGTACCGGCAGATCCCCCAATATCAGCTCATCAATAAGGGGATGAGCCTTGAAGAGTTCCAGTTCATCTTCTGGTGGGAATGGGCGCACCGGCAGCTGGGCCGCTTCATCGGTGTGGCCTTTGCGCTGCCGCTGGTCTTCTTCTGGGCCACGGGGCGCATCGAGGGCTGGCTGAAGCCCTGGCTGGTGCTGGGCCTTGCGCTTGGCGGGTTGCAGGGCGCGGTCGGCTGGTGGATGGTGGCCTCCGGCCTCGTGGAGCGCACGGATGTCAGCCAGTACCGGCTCGCCGTCCATCTCACGCTCGCCTGCATCATCTTCGCCTATATCTTCTGGCTCGCGCGCAGGCTTGCGCCGCACACGGAAGCAACGCCTCAGGAGGGCGATAGGCTGTCCCGCTTCGGACAGGTGGTGATTGGTCTGGTCCTTGTGCAGATCTTCCTCGGCGGCCTCGTTGCCGGACTGAATGCGGGTCTCACCTTCAACACCTGGCCGTTGATGGACGGGCAGATCATCCCGGCAGGGCTGCTTGCCATGGACCCGGCCTGGCGGAACGTCTTCGAGAATGTCATGACCGTGCAGTTCCAGCACCGTCTGGGCGCCTACGTGCTGGTGCTGGCCGTGGTGGCGCTTGTGGTCATGACACTGCGCACCAATGCCCACAAGGGCCTGCGCGGCACCGCTCTCCTGCTCGGCCTTGCCGTGCTGCTTCAGGCCGCCATCGGCATTGCCACGCTGCTGCTGCATGTGAAGCTGGATGTGGCGCTGACCCATCAGGCCATGGCGGTGATCGTGCTGGGCCTTTCGGTGGAATATCTCGTCCGCCTGAAGGGCGAGGCACCGTTCCGCAGTTGAATCAGTTTGTTTGAATCAAGGTGCGAAGCAGCTGAATCAGCCTCGCACCTTTTCCGCCCAAGTGATTCTTTTCAAAAACAAAAACCCGCCGGAGCGATCCGGCGGGGATTGGACAGGCCTCCTCTTTCGCGAAGAGGAAAGTGAGCGAAGAGGCAACCGTTTTCGTCATGCCATGACTTGATCATGGTATCCACCCCGTGAAGTGTCATGTGTTGCAGGCCTTGAATACCGGCCATTCTCTCTCCGCTGCGCATGCCGGAAAGCTGCGGCATGGATGCCATGATCAAGTCATGGCATGACGGTGGGTGGGGAGACGTCTGTGGGGATGGATGGCTTGCGGCTGTGCTGGGTTTGGAATGCGGGCTTGCTTTTTCGCATCTCCCTCCCTTCGCGAAGAGGAAAGTGGGTAACGACACAACCGCTTTCGTCATGCCATGACTTGATCATGGCATCCACCCCGTGAAGTGTCATGCATTGCAGGCCCAGAATATTGGTCATTCTCTCTGCACGGCTTGTGCCGGAAAGCTGCGGCATGGATGCCATGATCAAGTCATGGCATGACGGAGAGAGGGAGCAGGTCTGTGGCGAAAATTATGGCTTGGTCATAAACAAAATCCCCGCCGGAGCGATCCGGCGGGGGTTTCACTTTGTGCTTCAACCAGCCTCGGGCTCAGCCGGGCAGCTTGGCGAGGGCCTGGTCGAGGTCGGCGATGATGTCGCTCGCGTCCTCGATGCCGATGGACAGGCGCACCACATCCGGGCCGGCGCCGGCCCGGGTCTTCTGCTCGTCGGAGAGCTGGCGGTGGGTGGTGGAGGCCGGATGGATGATCAGGCTGCGGGTGTCGCCGATGTTGGCGAGGTGCGAGAACAGCTCCACGCCGGACACCAGCGCAACGCCCGCGTCATAGCCGCCCTTGACGCCGAAGGTGAAGACGGCGCCTGCGCCCTTCGGGCAGTATTTCTGCTGCAGCGCATGGCCTGCATCGCCCGGCAGGGCGGCGTAGGACACCCAGGCCACCTTCGGATGGTTCGACAGGAATTCGGCCACCTTCAGCGCATTGTCGCAGTGGCGCTGCATGCGCAGCGGCAGGGTCTCGATGCCGGTCAGGATCATGAAGGCATTGAAGGGCGAGATGGCGGGCCCAAGGTCACGCAGGCCAAGCACGCGGCAGGCAATGGCGAAGGCGAAGTTGCCGAAGGTCTCGTGCAGCACCATGCCCTGATATTCCGGGCGCGGCGTGGAGAGCAGCGGATAGCGGCCGCTCGCCGACCAGTTGAACGTGCCCGCGTCGACGATGACGCCGCCCATGGAGTTGCCGTGGCCGCCCATGAACTTGGTCAGCGAATGCAGCACCACATCCGCGCCATGCTCGATCGGGCGGCAGAGATAGGGGGTCGCCAGCGTGTTGTCGACGATGAGCGGCACGCCCTTCTTCTTGGCAATGGCCGAGATGCCTGCAATGTCGGTGACGATGCCGCCCGGATTGGCAAGGCTCTCGATGAAGATGGCCTTGGTGGTGCCGTCAACGGCGGCCTCGAAGGCGGCCAGATCCGACGGGTCGGCCCAGATGACGTTCCAGCCGAAGCTCTTGAAGGAATGGTTGAGCTGGTTGATCGAGCCGCCATAGAGCTTGGTGGAGGCAACGATGCTGTCGCCCGGCGTCATCAGCGTGTGGAAGGCGAGAAGCTGGGCCGCATGACCGGAAGCCACGGCCAGCGCTGCGGTGCCGCCCTCAAGCGCTGCGACGCGCTCTTCCAGAACGGCGGTCGTCGGGTTGGTGATGCGGGTGTAGATGTTGCCGAAGGCCTGAAGGCCGAAGAGCGAGGCGGCATGATCCACGTCGTTGAAGACGAAAGAAGCCGTCTGATAGATCGGCGTCACGCGCGCGCCGGTGGCCGGATCAGGCTGCGCGCCCGCGTGAATGGCCAGCGTCGAGAAGCCGGGTGTACCTGCAGTCATTCCATCCTCCCAGGATTTTATGCGGTTCGCCTTCACGGGAAGGCACGATCCGGCGCTGAGTGTGCCCGCGCCGGAGCAGAAGGTCAAAGACGGGATTTGCGGCGCAAGTGTCCGCCGGAGAAAGGATTTGCGCGGGGGCCGGAAAAGCCCCTGCGTCAGCTTCCATGCGCGCGCATTGCGCAATCTATCCGTGATTATGCCCGCAGCCGGAGTGGCCATAGACATCGGCAGGATCATAGACCTTGTGGTCTTCCATCAGACGCAGAGAGACCGAGCCATCCTCATGGCGGGTGAGGGCACGATGGAAGCAGGAGCGGTAGCCGGTGTGGCAGGTGGCGCCGTTGCCTTCCACATCCACGATCAGCCAGATCGCGTCCTGATCGCAATCGGTGCGGATCTCGCGCACCTTCTGCACCTGGCCCGAGGTGCCGCCCTTCTTCCAGTACTCCTGCCGCGAGCGGCTCCAGTACCAGGCTTCGCCCGTGTCAATTGTGCGGCGCAGGCTTTCGGCATTCATGTAGCCGACCATAAGCAGATCGCCGCGCGTGGCATCGGTGACCACGGCGGCGATCAGGCCGTTTTCGTCAAATTTGGGCTGGAACGACAGACCGTTCTCAACGTCGCTTTTTGATCCGCGCGGATCAAATCCGGTCTTGCTCACGTCTACTCTCCGCCGGGGTGGGCGGAGATTAACGGTCTCCGCCGCGAATGAAGGTCATGAAGCGGGCCTGTTCGGCCGGATCGTCCTGGAACACACCGGTGAACTGGGTCGTGATCGTGGACACGCCCGCCTTCTGCACGCCGCGCATGGTCATGCACTGATGCTCGGCTTCGAGCATCACCGCGATGCCGCGCGGCGCCAGATGCTCGTCAATGGAGGAGACGATCTGCGAGGTCAAGTTTTCCTGCGTCTGAAGCCGGTTGGCATAGATGTCGACGACACGGGCGAGCTTGGACAGGCCAACCACACCGCCGGACGGGTAGTAGGCGATATAGGCCTTGCCGATGAACGGCAGCATGTGATGCTCGCAATGGGAATGGAACGGGATGCCCCGGACCATGATCATGTCCTCATAGCCGCCCACATCCTCAAAGGTGCGCTCCAGATGCGCCTTCGGGTCCTCCGCATAGCCGCTGTAAAGCTCGGCATAGGACTTGACGACCCGCTTGGGCGTATCAAGCAGGCCCTCGCGCTCCGGATCTTCGCCGATATAGGCAAGGAGGGTACGGACAGCGGCCTCGGCTTGCTCGCGGCTCGGACGCGCAATCTCGTGCGGTGCGCGGCGTGGGGCCTTTTCGTCAGCAGGCTTCAAGATGGCGTCCATTGGTTTGGTCCTTGAGACAGTGGATGAACAGCCAATCTTACGTTGCCTTGACTGCTCCGGATCACGGCAGGGGAAACTTGCCGCAAACCTCTCACACCTGCTCCTGCAGCTTCAGCCCGGGGCTGAACAGAAGCAAGTCTTGCTCTATATAGGAAGAAGACCCGCGCCGCAAAGCGCCCAGTGGTCCGATTCCGTCTTTTGCTGTCACCTGTCTTCCGTGGCCGGGGGCCGGCAGCAAGGCCCGGACCACTGTCATGAGGATATGGCACGCATGCTTGATGACATCTACAACACCCGCATCCTTGAGCTGGCAGGCAATATTCCGCACCTTGGGCGGCTGGCTTCGCCCGATGCCAGTGCCAAGGCGCATTCCCGGCTCTGCGGCTCGACCGTGACCATCGATCTGGTGGTGCGCGATGGCAAGGTGAGCGAGTTCGCCCATGACGTGAAGGCCTGTGCCCTTGGTCAGGCCTCGTCCTCACTGATGGCCCGGCACATCATCGGCTGCACGCCGCAGGAGCTGCGGGACCTGCGCCGGACCGTAACGGCCATGCTGAAGGAAAACGGCCCGCCGCCGGAAGGCAAGTTCGAGGAGTTCCGCTTCCTGGAGCCGGTGCGCGACTACAAGGCCCGCCATGCCTCCACCCTGCTGACCTTTGATGCGGTTGTGGATGCGCTCGACCAGATCGAGGCAAAGGCCCCGGCTGCCTGAGCAGGCAGGGCTTGGAGTTTGTTTGATGTGCGGTGGGTGCGGCAAGGACAGTGTCGAGGGGGAGGTGAGGTGTGAGCCTGCATCCCCACTGCCGCCGCGCCGCCTGTCTCCGGCTGCCCATGCGGCGCTGGGGCTGATCTGGATCTACCGCCACTCGCTGTCCCTGTTCATGGGGCGCGGCTGCCGCTACGCGCCGACCTGTTCCGATTACACCAGTCAGGCCATCCGCCGTTTCGGCTTTTGGGGCGGCGGCTGGCTCGGCCTCTCCCGCATCCTGCGCTGCAACCCGCTGGGGTCCTCCGGCTATGACCCCGTGCCGGAAGCGCTGAACCCCTCCGCCCGCTGGTATCTGCCCTGGCGCTATGGCCGCTGGTCCGGCAAGCATATCCCGCAGGACCAGCGGCTGGACAGTCAGGACCGGTGAGGGGCCTGGCTGTCTGTTTCCCATCACAGACAGGTGGTGGGGAAGTACTGGTTCCGGTTCGTGGATGATTTCTTGAACACGTGGCACACCCTGACGCCATTGCTGACGGTCACATGCTGGTTGCTCGGGGTGCCCGCCGGGGCCATGCCGCCATTGTGCTGTCCCTTGAGGTAGACGCAGGTGCCGTTGGCATAGGCCGCGCGCAGCGTGGCGTCCGCCGAGTTCGCGACTCGCGCCGGCCATCCGCTCATGCCGCCTTCTGCCTCGTAGTTCCTGGAGTAGGTGCAGGCTGCGAAAGACGCATCGGTGAGGGCGAAAAAGCCGATACCGGCGAGCGCTGCGAGAGCTAGGGTTTTCATGATTGCCTCCAATACTCGTTACTTGGGTGCTGCTCTTCGCCAGGATGAAGGATTGCGAAGGGCACTTCTGTCGACGTCATGGGATGGCCTCCGTGAGGTTCTGCCTGTGATCATGGTAAAGACGGAGGGGAGGTTGCGCCGCAGAGGTTGTTCCTCACGCGCAAATCCCTTATTCAGGCCCAGTCGAAAAACACAAAAGCTTACCTGCCTCGTCTGCAGGAGTGAGCAGGAGATGACTGATGATCAATCTGACTTTCCCCGACAATTCCGTGCGCTCCTATGAGGCCGGTACCACCGGTGCCGCCGTTGCCGAGGGCATTTCCAAGTCGCTGGCGAAGAAAGCCGTGGCAATGACCCTTGATGGCGAGCTGCGCGACCTTTCCGATCCCATCACCTCCGATGCGCGCATCGAGATCGTGACCCGGGAGGACCCGCGCGCCCTGGAGCTGATCCGCCACGATGCGGCCCATGTGATGGCCGAGGCGGTGCAGGAAATCTGGCCGGGGACGCAGGTCACCATCGGCCCGGTGATCGAGAACGGCTTCTACTACGACTTCAAGCGCGTCCATCCGGACACCCGCGAGGACTGGCCCTTCACGCCCGAAGACCTGCCGGTCATCGAGAAGAAGATGCGCGAGATCATCGCGCGCGGAGCGGCCTTCACCAAGGAAATCTGGTCCCGCGAGGAAGCCAAGCGCTACTTTGCCGCCAAGGGCGAGACCTACAAGGTTGAGCTGGTGGATGCGATTCCCGAAGGTCAGGACCTGAAGATCTACAAGCAGGGCCAGTGGCTGGACCTCTGCCGTGGCCCGCACATGGCCTCCACCCGCCAGATCGGCGATGCCTTCAAGCTGATGAAGGTGGCCGGTGCCTATTGGCGCGGTGACAGCAACAACGAGATGCTGACCCGCATCTATGCCACCGCATGGGCGAATGAGGCTGATCTGAAGGCCTATCTGCACATGCTGGAAGAGGCGGAGAAGCGCGACCACCGCAAGCTCGGCCGCGAGATGGACCTGTTCCACTTCCAGGAAGAAGGCCCGGGCGTCGTGTTCTGGCATGCCAAGGGCTGGAGCCTGTTCCAGAGCCTTGTCTCCTACATGCGCCGCCGCCTTTCGGGCGACTACGATGAGGTGAACGCGCCGCAGGTGCTCGACACCTCGCTGTGGGAGACCTCCGGTCACTGGGGCTGGTACAAGGAAAACATGTTCTCCGTGCAATGTGCCGATCCGGAAGCCGAGGACGAGCGCATCTTCGCGCTGAAGCCGATGAACTGCCCCGGTCACGTGCAGATCTTCAAGCATGGCCTGAAGAGCTACCGCGACCTGCCGCTGCGCATGGCGGAATTCGGCGTGGTGCACCGCTACGAGCCTTCGGGCGCCATGCACGGGCTGATGCGCGTGCGCGGCTTCACGCAGGACGATGCCCACATCTTCTGCACCGAAGAGCAGATGGCGGCCGAGTGCCTCAAGATCAACGATCTGATCCTGTCGGTCTACGAGGATTTCGGCTTCAATGAGATCGTCGTCAAGCTCTCCACCCGCCCGGAAAAGCGCGTCGGTTCCGACGAGCTGTGGGATCATGCCGAAGAGGTGATGACCCGCGTTCTCAAGCAGATCGAGGAGCAGTCCGGCGGGCGCATCAAGACCGGCATCCTGCCGGGCGAGGGCGCCTTCTACGGTCCGAAGTTCGAATACACGCTGAAGGATGCCATTGGCCGTGAATGGCAGTGCGGCACCACGCAGGTGGACTTCAACCTGCCGGAACGCTTTGGTGCCTTCTACGTGGACAAGGACGGCGAGAAGAAGACGCCGGTGATGATCCACCGCGCCATCTGCGGCTCGATGGAGCGCTTCCTCGGCATCCTCATCGAGAACTTCGCCGGTCACTTCCCGCTGTGGCTTGCGCCCAAGCAGGTGGTTGTCGCCACCATCACCTCGGAAGCGGATGACTACGCCCGCGAGGTGCATGCGGCACTGGGCAAGGCAGGCATCCGGGCCGATCTCGACCTGCGCAACGAGAAGATCAACTACAAGGTTCGTGAGCATTCGTTGCAGAAGGTTCCGGTGATCCTCGTCTGCGGCAAGCGCGAAGCCGAAGAAAACACGGTCAATATGCGCCGTCTCGGTTCAAGGGATCAGGAATCCATGACGCTCGACGAAGCCATCGCGCGGCTGGTGGAAGAGGCGACCCCGCCCGATCTGCTCCGGCTCAAGAACGGTAACTGATAATAAAAAGGCCGCGCACCACGCGGCCTTTTGCTTTTGCAGATAGCTTGTTTCAATCCATGCTGTCTTGCACAGATTCGGATTCGCCATTGGCAACGACTTCGACTTCCTCATTCTTGCCGGATGAAACCTTGAAATCTCGCTGATAGATGCGGTCCTTGTTCTTGGCGACAGCAACATAATCGCCTTCGATAAGTACCATCGATGAATAAGCGCCAGCGCTTTCGCGCACCACATCGCCGGAAGCATTCAGGATGGACCAGGACGTATCGGCAAGTGCTTCGCCGCCGCGCTCGCGTACAAGCTTCAACGTCACTTCCGCGGCGCGATGCTGGACAGTCGCTTCCGTCAGTTTTCCCGCTTCCACACGGATATCGGCCCGAATGGTGGCGTTCGCGGTGCCATAGTTCGAAACAACATGATAGGTGCCGCTGTTGAGGCGAATGACTGTGTTTGGCTTGACGTCGGGCACGATCAGCGAACGATCATTATTGTCTTCGTCGGCATAGATAGAAAAACGCAGGAGATCGTCATTGATCTTGCCGCCGTCCGGCAGAATCGCGCTGAGTTTCATGCCACCTGCATCGAGCATCATTATTTCATGACGGGTCGCATTGCCGACGGTAATGCGCTTGGTGGCTCCGGCGCGCCCATAGGCCACATGCACCAGATAGCTACCCTCCGGCAGATTGAACACAGCGCTACCGCCCTGCGCGCTTGCGATCAACGGCAGTTGACCATCAGCTCCGACATCAGGCGAAAATACGCGCCATACGAGACCTGTCGGAATGTCACCGCCGCTTTCACTCAACCGCGCCTTGAGATCGAGTTCACGTGTCTGGACGAGCGGATTGTTCTCGGGGCTGGACGGGGAGGCGTAAGTGTTCAACGTGGGGAGATTGAGCGTCGGTTGCGGCAAGTCCGGCAGGCCGGTCGTGGTGGTCTGCAACTGTGGGATACTTGTCTGGGGATCAAGGCCCTGAGCCATTGAAGGCATTGCACTGACGGCGAGCAGAACCGCTGTCAAAAACGATCCTCCGCGTAGGGCATTTTTTCTCTTTGGATAAAACAGGTTCAAGCAATCCGACATGCTGTATTTTTGAGCCTATGCGGGTGGCGAATTCAAGGCCAAATCGCTTCCCGTGCTCGCATTTTTCCAACTTCCAGCATTTAATCCATTCCTGAATTTTGACTTTACAGTTCAGATGCAACGGGCGAGAAGAAGCAGCTCCGAATAAGTGGAGCAAGAGAAGCAGCATTTTAATAACGAGGTTAACCGTGGCCCATCCGGTGTTTGACTTTCTGGCGCAGCGCAGTTCCACCCCGATTTCGGTTATTTCCGAGCCAGCTCCCGAGGGTGAGGAACTTGCAGCCTTGCTGAAAGTTGCAGCACGCGTGCCTGACCACGGACGCCTGACGCCCTGGCGTTTCATCCTATATCGCGGCGATGCACGGCTGAAAGTCGGCGAGTATCTGGCTCAACGCGCCGAAGAAATTGAAGGCCCAATGCCGGAAGGACGGAAAGAAAAGGAGCTGACACGCTTTTCACGCGCGCCGCTCGTTGTCGGCGTGGTGTCATCGCCGGTTGCGCACGAACGCATTCCTGAATGGGAGCAGTTCCTTTCGGCAGGCGCTGTCGCGATGAACCTGTGCACTGCTGCCAGCGCGCTTGGATATGCCAGCAACTGGATTACAAACTGGTATTCAGATGACGCACCCGCCCGCGCTTTTCTGGGACTGGCGCCCAATGAACGTGTTGCGGGTTTCGTTCATATCGGAACGGCAGCAAACAAGATGCCGGAACGCCCAAGGGCCGATATGGACAAGATCGTGACTGAATATTCCGGCCCATGGACGCAAGCTTAGAGTCGACTCCAACAAGACTTGCTAATCAACGGATAAACATATGTTTTATGAACCAAGGGAAGGGCACCCGCTGCCCCATAATCCGTTCAAGGCAATTGTTGCCCCGCGCCCCATTGGCTGGATCGGGACGCAGTCGAAAGAGGGCGCGGTCAATCTCGCGCCCTACTCCTTCTTCAACGCGATCTGCGACACGCCGCCGATGGTTATGTTTTCATCGAGCGGCGCGAAGGACAGTGTTTCGTTCATCGAGGAAACCGGCGAGTTCACGGCAAATCTGGTGAGCGATCATTTGAGAACCCAGATGAATGCGTCATCCGTCAATGCGCCTCGCGGGATCAGCGAGTTTGAATATGCCGGGCTCACCAGGGCACCAAGCAGGCTTATAGCAGCGCCGCGCGTCAAGGAAGCTTATGCCGCGCTTGAATGTGTGGCGGTGGAAATCAAGCGATTGCAGGACAAAGAGGGCAGGCCGACCGACAATTACATGGTGATTGGTGAAGTCGTCGGTGTGCATATCGATGAACAGGTTCTGACTGATGGTCTCATCGATATTGCGAAAGCGAGACCGGTCAGCAGGCTCGGTTATATGGATTTCGCAACAACGGAAAGCGTCTATCAGATGTTCCGCCCAAAATGGGAAGATGAAAAATAAGGCAATTGAGCATTCCAGCAAAAGTGTGAAACGGTTTTGCGTCCGGAAATGCGTAAAAACAAATAGTTAGAGGCCTTTTTTCTTTGCTTCACCCCAGATTGCTTCCATTTCATCGAGGGTCGCGGCATCAAGATCGCTTCCGGTTTCATCGAGCGTCTTTTCGATGAAATGGAACCGCCGCTTGAATTTCTCATTGGCGGCGACGAGTGCAGTTTCTGCATCGATCTCAAGATGGCGGCCAAGATTGACCATGGCAAACAAAAGGTCGCCATATTCCTCTTCGATATCCGCACGTTCCTTCGCCGCCATGGCTTCCTTAAGCTCTGCGGTTTCCTCGGCGATCTTGTCGAGGATCGGTGCTGCCTCAGACCAGTCGAAGCCGACTTTCGCGGCTTTCTGCTGGAGCTTCAACGCACGAAGAAGGGCAGGGAAGGCCTGTGGAATATCGTCCAGAAAGCCGTTCTTTTCGATCGTTTCCAGCCCGAGTTTCGAGCGCCGTTCGGCTCTTTCGGCTTTTTCTTCGGCCTTGATGCGATTCCACGAGCCCTTGGCCATGCCTGCACTTCTGGCTTCAGCGTCGCCAAAGACATGCGGATGCCGCCTGATCATCTTATGCGTGATGGCTTCCACGACATCACCGAAAGCAAAGCTGCCCTGTTCTTCGGCCATGCGTGAATGGAACACCACTTGCAACAGCAGATCGCCAAGCTCTTCGCGCAGATCATCCATATCGTTGCGCTCTATGGCATCGAGGACTTCGTAAGTTTCCTCAAGCGTATAGGGCATGATAGATTCGAAACTCTGCTCTACATCCCACGGACAGCCAGTTTCAGGATCGCGGAGCGCTGCCATGATTTCCAGAAGGCGATCAATATTGCGGGATGGTTTCATCATCGCTCCGTCAAACTTGGCTGATCTACTGCAACCATTCAAGAGAATCGCACCGTGTGGCTTGAAGTCTGTTACTGATTTTGCATAGTCAGCCGGGGATCGCACATCGGGGCGGTATGTTCAACAAGCGGATACATAAACGATGACAATTCTTGTGACTGGCGGCGCTGGCTATATCGGCTCGCACACCTGCGTTCAGCTCATCGAGGCAGGCCACGACGTCGTTGTGGTCGATAATTTTGACAACAGCCACCCGGAAGCCCTGCATCGCATCGAAAAGATTACCGGGCGTCCGCCGCGCCGCGAAGCGGGTGACATCCGTGATCGCGCCTTTCTGGAACAGGTGATCCGGCATCATAAATGCACTGCCGTCATTCACTTTGCAGGTCTGAAAGCCGTTGGAGAATCGAGCGAAAAGCCGATGCTCTATTATGATTGCAATGTGGTGGGTACGCTCCGCCTGCTGCAAGCGATGGAAGCCACCGGCGTCAAGACACTGGTTTTCAGCTCGTCGGCCACGGTCTATGGCGATCCGCAAAAACTGCCGATTACCGAAGACCAGCCGCTAACGGCAACAAACCCCTATGGCCGTACCAAGCTGGTCATCGAAGACATGCTTCGCGATATTTATAATGGCGATAATAGCTGGAAGATTGCCATCCTGCGGTATTTCAACCCGGTTGGTGCGCATGAGAGCGGCCTGATCGGCGAAGATCCGAAAGGTATCCCGAACAATCTCATGCCGATCATCGCGCAGGTTGCCACCGGCCGTCGCGAGAAACTGAATGTCTGGGGCAATGATTATCCAACGCCTGATGGCACCGGCGTTCGCGACTATATCCATGTGGTGGATCTGGCTGCCGGTCACCTGAAAGCGCTCAAGAAGCTCGATGAGCCGCAGTGCTTCTCGGTCAATTTGGGTACGGGGCAGGGCTATAGCGTTCTCGATGTGGTCAAGGCATTCGAACATGTTTCGAATCGCGAGATCAAATACGAGATTGCACCACGCCGTCCGGGCGATGTGGCAGAATGCTACGCTGATCCGAGTTTTGCTCGCGATTTCCTGGGCTGGTCGGCAGAGAAGAACCTGCGCGAAATGTGCCAGGATATGTGGCATTGGCAATCGAAGAATCCCAACGGCTACGAGTGAACCAAATCGGGCCGAAATAACCGTATGAATGAAGCGGGCGCCGCGTTCCACGGTGCCTGCAAGATTGGACGATATGATGCGCTTCCTGCCTGATAAATTCACCAGCATGCTGATCGTGACCATTCTGATTGCGTCGGTGCTTCCCGTGCACGGTGAATTTGCAGATTGGTTCGCACTGGCGACGAAATTCGCAGTCGGGCTTTTGTTCTTCCTGCATGGCGCCCGGCTGTCTCGCGAGGCTGTAGTTGCAGGTATAACGCACTGGAGACTGCATCTGGCAGTCCTCTCGTCGACGTTCATCCTGTTTCCGATCCTCGGTCTGGTAGCAGGCTGGACCATTCCCGGCTTGTCACAGTCGGCTTTCTACACAGGAATCCTCTTTCTCTGTGTTCTGCCTTCGACGGTCCAGTCGTCCATCGCCTTCACGTCAATTGCAGGCGGCAATGTCTCAGCCGCAATCGTATCGGCGTCAGCATCGAACATTTTCGGCATGTTTCTCACACCGCTCCTGGTTGGCCTGTTGTTCGCTGTCAAAGGCGGCGGCGGAATATCGATCGACGCGCTGGAATCCATTCTGTTGCAACTGCTCGCACCGTTCGTGCTCGGGCAGATTCTGCAGCCATGGATTGGCAATTTCATGCGCCGCCATAGCAAGGCGCTCGGCTTTGTTGATCGCGGCTCGATCCTGATGGTGGTTTATCTGGCCTTCAGCGAAGCCGTGGTCGAAGGGCTTTGGCGTACCGTTTCATGGGATGATCTCGGCATGATGGTCGGCGTCAATATTATCCTGCTGGTCGCTGTCCTGCTCGCCACCTGGTACGGCAGCAAATGGCTTGGGTTCAATCGTTCGGACCGCATTACGATCATGTTTTGCGGATCAAAGAAGAGCCTAGCCAGCGGTGCGCCGATGGCAAGCGCGATTTTTGCCGGCGCAAATGTTGGCAGCATTGTTCTGCCTTTGATGCTCTTTCACCAGATTCAGCTTATGGCCTGTGCCGTGATCGCGCGAAAGCTTGCGGACCATAAGGGGCATGACGAACGCGTCACGGCCGCTGCGGAATAGGCAACGTTTTTCGATATAAGCGGAACCGCTTGCGACGTTTGCCGGATCAGCGTAGGAAACGGGGAGGGACATTCTTCCTGCTCTACGCTTTCGAATGTCGTTTGAACTAAAAATTCCGATTTTACAAATAGTTACATGCCGCACCTAACAGGTGACGGACAGAAGAAGGGCCTATCTTCATGGCTGAAAACGACAAACCGGCTTTTGATCAGGAAGCGCTTGCAGAAGCCTATAACCGGGCACTCGCGCTGGAAAAAGCTGGGGATTTCGATGCGGCTGCCAAGGCCTATGAAAACGTTTTGCGTATCGATCCCGATGATCACGGAGGCGCTGCAGTGCGGCTTGCCAGCATGGGACGTGGAGCGGTGCCACTCAAGGCGCCGGATGCCTATGTGTCGACGCTTTTCGATCAGCATGCAGAGATGTTCGATACGATCCTCGTTGATCAGCTCGGTTACGACGTTCCGTTGCAGCTGCGCGAAATGCTCCTTGAGATGAATGAAGAGTTTTTCGCAGAACGTATGCTTGATCTGGGTTGCGGCACTGGTCTGTCTGCCGACGCGCTCGATGATATGGCTGAGCATAAAACCGGCGTCGATATTTCAGAGAACATGATCGAAGTGGCTTACGAGAAAGGTGATTATCAGGCACTGTTCGTTGGCGAGGCCGTGCGCTTCCTCGAAACTACCGATGAAACGGATTGGGACCTGATCATCGCCACTGATGTTCTTCCTTATATGGGCGAGCTCGACAAGTTCTTCGCAGGTGTTGCTGCGCATCTGTCGTCGGGTGGACATTTCGGATTTTCCAGCGAGACGCTCGACGATACGCGGCTGGCCGGGCGTGCATTCATGGTTGGAGACTATCAGCGCTTTGCACATGCACAATCCTATGTGCGTGCAATGCTCGACAATCACGGAATGGATTGTGTGCGTTGCGAAGATATTGTCGTGCGCAGCGAACAAGGATCACCAGTTCCAGGCCATCTCTATATCGCTCGGCGCCGCTAGGGCCTTTGGTTGCCAACTCAGGGCTCGTATTGAGCCTTGAAGAAGCTCTGCTATTCACAAGGCCGCCAATTCAACGTCGGATTTATATTGGGTAGTTCCATAATCTATCTTATGTGATCAATACGTATCATCGAGCATCAGCCGTTTATATCCTGCCCCTCATGTCAATTGGACCGTGCGGCAGCGTGCTTTGCATCGTTGATTTCAATCATTTCGAAGAATCGTACGACGTGAGAAATACACTCCGTATCAGGGCAATCTGTCTTGGTATCTAAGACCAAAGCATGCGTGTGCTGGCGGTTCATATGCGCTATTACCCGGGCGGCGGCGTATTTCGCAAATGGTCGGTAGCAGTATCTTGCTTTCGAGACGGCGAGCGCCATTTCCGGCTCAAGCCCGAATGGGAAGGCCCGAATGGGAAGGCCCGATGGGAAGGAAGGTAGATTTAAAGATGTTGGAAGCACGTATTCGAAACACTTCGCTTCGAGACAAGATCATTACCGCGGAGCAAGCCGCAAGCCTTATCCAGGACGGCATGATCGTCGGCATGAGCGGGTTTACCCGCGCTGGCGACGCCAAGGCTGTGCCGGTTGCCATGGCCGCCCGTGCCGCAACGGACCCCTTCAAGATCACGCTGATTACCGGAGCATCGCTCGGTCACGATGTTGACAAGCTTCTCACCGAAGCCCACGTGCTCTCACGGCGTATGCCGTTTCAGGTCGACAGAACCCTGCGTGCCGCCATCAATCGCGGCGAAGTGATGTTCATAGACCAGCATCTTTCCGAAACTGTCGAGCAATTGCGCTCGAACCAGATCGGGCCCATCGATTACGCTGTCGTTGAGGCCCTTGCCATTACCGAAAGCGGAGGGATCATTCCCACGACATCGATCGGCAACTCGGCAAGTTTTGCCATTTTGGCTAAAAAGGTGATCGTTGAAGTAAATCTCAACCAGCCCATGGCCCTTGAAGGTCTGCACGACATCTATATTCCGACGAAGCGCCCTTCCCGCGATCCGATACCGGTCACGGCATGCGATAGCCGGGTCGGCCTGCCCTATATTCCGATCCCGCCGGAAAAGATCGCAGGCATCGTCATCACGCAGGAGAATGACAGCGCATCCACTGTGGAGCCGGCCGACGGCGAAACCATCGCAATTGCTGGCCATCTGATCGAATTTCTGATGCAGGAAGTGGCCGCCGGACGTCTCGACCTGACGCTGAACCCGCTTCAGGCCGGTATCGGCACCATTGCGAACGCCGTGTTGAATGGCTTTGGGGATAGCCCGTTCCATAATCTGCGCATGTATAGCGAAGTGCTGCAGGACAGCACTTTCGATCTCTTCGATGCCGGAAAGCTCGACTTTGCATCCGGATCTTCAATCACGCTCAGTCCCGCCTGTGGAGAGCGGGTCTTCAATAATATCGACCGTTACCGAGACAAGCTCATTCTGCGCCCGCAGGAAATCAGCAATCATCCAGAAGTCATCCGCCGTCTCGGCATTATCGGCATCAATACAGCGCTGGAATTCGACATTTACGGCAATGTGAACTCCACGCATGTCGATGGCACACATATGATGAACGGGATCGGTGGGTCCGGCGACTTTGCCCGTAACGCCTTCATTTCAATCTTCGTCACCAAGTCCGAAGCCAAGAACGGCGCCATATCCTCTGTCGTTCCCATGGTCACGCATGTCGACCATACGGAACATGACGTGGACATTCTGGTAACGGAACAGGGCCTTGCCGATCTACGCGGCCTCGCCCCGCGTGAACGCGCACGTGTCATCATCGACAATTGCGCACATCCGGATTATCGCCCGCACCTCAACGATTATTTCGACCGTGCATGCACGCGTGGCGGGCATACACCTCATCTGATCGAAGAAGCCTTCAGCTGGCATCAGCGCCGCCGCGAGACGGGCAGTATGCGCAGCTGATTATCTGGAATGTCTTGCGTTGTTCGGCGCCAGCTTGATTTAAGTTCTTGCTTATAAAGCGGAACATTCTTTTCCTTGGGACGTTAACCGGCACATTGTTTTTGGATTGGAAACGATGTGCCGGCAGCAAGAGCCCTGCTCTTCTTTCGGTTTGAACGGGCTCAATCAGACGGCGCGGAGGAACGGCCGTCGGTGAGCAACGCAACCCAAGTTCCGGGAAGGATCAGACCGCCTATGTCCATCCTCATCAGCCTTCTGATAACAATTCTTGTTATCTTCCTCGTGCTTTATCTCATCAACATGCTGCCTCTCGACGCCAAGGTCAAACAGATCGCTCAAGTTATCGTGATCATAATTGGTATAATTTCACTGCTGAAATATCTGGCGGTCTTCTGATTGAAGACAATAACAGTTAAGAATCCCGGAGTTTCGGGCAACTCGCCGCTCCGGGATTTTTATAGTAGCCCGTTCAAGCTATTTCCGAGTTATATTAGAGACTTGCGATTTATGTCTCATTGAGGCAATTCTTTTAAACATAGTTGTGCTTATTTAGGTTTCCTCGTAATATAAAACCGTTATGCTACCTATGATTGTGTCATTAATGGCACGCATAAACAAAAAATTGTAGGAAGTGCATGGTGGTATCTTTCCCCTCACAGGCGTTCCTTTTATAAGGCCCGCAAAATAAAGCCCGTTCATCTGGGGTTCAGGCGGGGTCGTTGATCATCCTCACTCAGGGTTGGGAGTGCGAGGGCATGAAGAAGACTGCTCTTTTGAAAGCAGCACTGATAACGCTGTCTGTCGTGTTGTTCTCGATAGGAGCGACGTCGATTGTGGCTTATTCAGCTGGCGTAAGCCCGGGCGTCGTTGCGCTTACTCTAAGCGCAGGGATTCCTGCGGCTACAGCTTTCCCTTCCCTTGCATATATTTTTCATCAGCATGGCAAGCTGAAAGATGCCTATCTCCAGCTCGAAAAGGCGCATGTCGAACTGCAGGCGCGCTCGAGGATCGATCACATGACTGGCCTTCTCAACCGCGAAGCGCTGTTTGAATCCATGAAGATCAGCCGCTCCCGTATCGAGACCGGGACATTGCTCGTCGTTGACGCAGATCACTTCAAGGCAATCAATGATACGTTCGGACACGGGGTGGGCGATCGCGCTTTGAAGCTGATTGCTTTCGCACTCCAGAATGTGACACGAAAAGGTGACCTCGTCGGTCGCATTGGCGGGGAAGAGTTTTGTGTTTTCCTGCCGGGGGCGAGCGGCGAAACCGGTATGCGTGTTGCACAACGTATTCGCGCGGAAGTGGAAAACACACCGTTTCATACGACCGAATATCAGGTCTATCCGTTGACGATCAGTATCGGCGTTGCCTCTGCACCGAAGAACGAGACGAATTCGCAGGTGCTCAGCCGCGCGGACCGCTGCCTCTACATGGCCAAGCAGCGCGGACGCAATTGTGTGGTCTTCGATGAGGAAAGCGGGCGCCTGGCCAGCGCGTCCGTCGTTTCTATAGCTAGTGCTCGTGAGGTGGCGCGCGGATAGCGCCACGGATCATTTCCAGGGTTCGATGACTTCTTCGGACCATCCCACAGGCACGAAACCCATTTTCTGGTAGAGCTGCAATGCACGCGGGCTGTCAAGCGTGTTGGTGTGGATCATCACCTTTTCCGGGCCATGCGCCCAGGCGGCGGAAATGGCTTCACCGAGGAAGAACTTGCCCAGTCCCCGTCCCTGAAAATCATTGATAAGGCCGAAATAGACAATCTCGGCGGCTTCCGGCAAGGCTGAGAGATCAAGCTCGACGAAACCTGCCGGGCAGCCATCCGCGTAAAGGACATGGATTTCAGTCGTATCGGCGTGAATTGCGGTTGCAACTTCCCCGTCTGTCTGTACACGCCGCATCATCCAGTGATGCTTGCGGCCGACCTGTTCATAGAGATAGCGGTAATAATGGACCGGCATGGTGCCCGCGCGCATGATCGCGAGGCGGATACCAGACGGCACTGGCACCTGAGTGGCCTGACGGGCAGACATTTCCAGATGGGTGATGCGGGCGGTCAGTTTTCCGGTCATATTTATTCGGCTTCACCGGTGACAACGGGCGTATCCTGCCTGCTGCCCCACTCACTCCAAGAGCCATCGTAAAGACGATTATCCGTGTGACCGACCGACGCCAGCGCCAGCATGATGACCGCCGCCGTTACGCCGGAGCCACAGCTTGTAACCACCGGCTTGGAAAGATCGACCCCGGCTTCATCGAAAATCTTGCGCACGCTCGCCAGATCCTTCAACTCACCGTTTTCAGACAAGGTGCCGACGGGAACGTTGCGCGCTCCAGGCATATGGCCGGAGCGCATGCCCGCACGTGGCTCGGCATCGCGTCCCGTGAAGCGACCGGCTGCGCGTGCATCGGCGATCTGCGAGCGTCGTTCGTCAACGATTTCTCGCATCTGTTTGAAATCAACGACTGCTGCCTCGTTGAACGATGGCGTGAACAGCGTTGGCGCAATCCTTGTCACTTCATCGGTGACCGGGTAACCGGCCTTTTTCCAGCCGTCGAAGCCGCCATCAAGCACATAGGCATTTTTCACACCCATGACACAGAACATCCACCAGACGCGCGGCGCTGAAAACATGCCAACCCCGTCATAGACCACGACAGTCTCATCAGCCGTGATTCCCATGGCTCCGACATGCTGCGCAAAAAGCTGTGGCGACGGCAGGGTGTGCGGCAGGCCGGATTCCTTGTCAGCAATCTTGTCCTGATCGAAGAATACGGCGCCCGGAATATGTCCTGCGTTGTATTCGCTCTCACCATTGCGTCCAGCAGCCGGGAGATACCAGGAGGCATCGACAATCGCGAGGCCGGGCTTGCCGAGCCGCTCTTTCAACCAGTCCCGTGAAACGACGAAGGCGCTTTTCTCTACCATGGGTCAACACTCCTCAAGCATGTTTCGCAAAACCGGAAACATGCGGAAAACAATGGGTTCAAGCCTCTGGCAGGGCGCCAAAACGAATTCGGAACCGGCGGTTTTCCTTGCCCTTTTTCTCGATCTTGCCGATGTGGATTTCACCCACTTCCTGCGTTTCGGAAACGTGCGTACCGCCGCAAGGTTGTGAATCCACCACACCGTTTTCGCCGATGAGAACAAGGCGTATCCGACCGAGCCCGACCGGCGGACGCACATTCTTCGACTTCACGATATCCGGATTTGCGAGGAATTCTTCATCGCTGATCCAGCGAATGGCAACCGCGTCATTGACGTTCACCCGCTCCATAAGCTTTTCCGTCACGAATTCCTTGGTGTAGCTTGCGTCGGGAAGGTCGAAATCAACGCGACTTTCATCCTCGCCCACCGCAGCGCCAGTAATCGGGAACGGGCATACAACGGAAAGCAGGTGACAAGCCGTATGCATCCGCATCAGCTTGTAGCGACGCGGCCAGTCGACGTGCAGGACCAGCTTCTCACCGACTGTGGGCGAAGCTTGCCCTTCTGCTGGAACATGAATGATTTCGTTCTTGTTTTCGCCGGTAACAGTCGCGGTTATCGAGATACGAGAACCATCCGCGCGTTCAAAAAAACCGATATCCCCTGGCTGGCCACCAGAGGTCGCATAGAAATTTGTCTGGTCGAGAATGATCCCGCCCGTTTCGGTAATGGCGAGAACCGTGCCCTCCGCCGTTGAAAGATAGGAATCTTCGCGGAAAAGCGCTTCGGTCTCGTATGCCATGATTATCCCTCGAACGGTATGTCTATCTCGGTATTCTTCTCCAGCCATCCCGGTACGGGCAGTTTCTTGCCGTGCAGGAAAGCAGGATTGAACAGCTTGGACTGGTAACGATTACCATAGTCGCAAAGCACCGTCACAATTGTGTGGCCCGGCCCGAGATCTTTTGCAAGCCGGATTGCGCCTGCAATATTGATACCCGAAGAACCGCCGAGGCAAAGCCCCTCATTTTCCACGAGGTCGAACACGATATCAAGCGCCTCCGCGTCCGACAGGCGATAGGAGAAATCGGGAGTGAATCCTTCAAGATTGGCAGTAATACGCCCCTGCCCTATGCCTTCTGTAATTGAGTCGCCTTCGGCTTTCAGTTCGCCTGTCGTATAGAAGGAATGAAGTGCGGCTCCATATGGATCGGCAAGTGCGATCTTGATGTCGGGATTGTGGTTTTTCAGGCCGAATGCAGTGCCGACAAGCGTTCCACCCGATCCGACAGCGGCGACAAATCCATCGACCTTACCGTCAGTGTCGCGCCAGATTTCCTGTGCTGTCGTTTCGATATGGGCTTGCCGGTTGATCGGATTGTCGAACTGGTTAGCCCATACCGCACCGTTAGGCTCCGTCTTTGCCAGTTGTTCGGCCAAGCGTCCGGACAGGCGCACATAATTGTTCGGGTTTCGATAGGGGGCGGCTGGAACTTCGATCAGTTCCGCACCAAGCAGGCGCAGGGCGTCCTTCTTTTCCTGGCTTTGCGTTTCGGGAATAACGATCACGGTGCGATAGCCAAGCGCTTTTGCAACCATCGTGAGGCCAATGCCGGTATTGCCCGCCGTACCTTCAACGATGACCCCGCCGGGCTTCAAAAGTCCGCGTTTTTCGGCATCGCGAATAATATAGAGCGCTGCGCGGTCCTTTACCGACTGGCCGGGATTGAGAAATTCGGCCTTGCCATAAATTGCACAGCCGGTCAGTTCGGAAGCCTTCTTCAAATGGATCAATGGCGTATTGCCGATAGCGTCTAGCACTGATTGGAACATGGCTTCCGTCCTTCCTGTTTCGCAGAGGACGTTATGAGGAAGCGCCCTGCCCTTCAAGCAAGCATGGAATATTTTTCCAGCCTTTTACGCAAACTGAAACCGGTCTCGCGACCACAAATAGAAAAGCCGCCCGAAATGGGCGGCTTTTTGGAAAAATGTTTGAGGTATGTGACTTACGCTGCGCGCTGTCCGCCATTGCCGTTGGCATTGCGACGCTTGCGGCGGAACGGACGCTTCGCTTTCGGTGCAGCTTCACCGCTCGCGTGAGCGCCTCCGCGATGTTCCCCAACCTTCGGAGCGGCACGGCGCGGCTTCTGTGGCGTTCCGCCTTTACGATGCCCGGTCTTCTGCGGACGCTCGCCCGGAGTGGTGGCTCGCGGAGCTGGAGCCGGCGCAAGCTCCACAGGTGCATCCTTGATCGGAAGCTTGTTGCGCGTCACACGCTCGACCGCTCTCAGCTTGGATTCTTCCGCTGCTGGATCGTAGAGCGTGATTGACGCGCCGCTGGCACCATTGCGACCCGTGCGGCCAATACGGTGGACATAGGTTTCCGGCTCATCCGGCAGATCGTAATTCACGACATGGCTGATGCCGGGCACATCGATGCCACGAGCAGCAATGTCGGTCGCGATCAATATCCGCAACGATCCATCACGGAATCCGTTCAGCGCGCGCTGACGGGCATTCTGCGATTTGTTGCCGTGGATGGCGGCGACTTCATAGCCATCGCGTTCCAGATGACGGACCACCGCATCGGCACCGTGCTTCGTACGGGTGAAGACGATGACCGAGCGCATGGCCTTATCGCCCAGCAGCGCAGAAAGAAGACGACGCTTCTCCTTGGTGTGCACGGGATGCACGACCTGCGTGATTTCGGCAGCCGTCGTTCCCTGCGGAGCGACTTCGACACGAACCGGATCGCGCAGCAGGCTCCCGGCCAGCGATGCGATTTCCTTTGGCATTGTTGCCGAAAACAGCGCGGTCTGACGGTCGGAATGGGTTGCCTTTGCGATGCGCTTCACGTCGTTGATGAAGCCCATATCCAGCATACGGTCAGCCTCGTCGAGAACGAGCCAGCGCGTCTGTGACAGGTCTACCAGACCGTCACGCATCAGGTCGGTCAGACGACCGGGCGTGGCGATCAGAACGTCGATGCCCGGCGCGATACGCTTGATCTGGGACAGCTTGGAAACGCCACCAAGAACCAGCGCTGTCGAGATATGCGCGTGTTTGGAAACATTGCGGATCGTCTGTTCAATCTGCACGGCGAGTTCCCGCGTCGGTGCGAGGATCAGTGCGCGTGCGGTCTTCGGACGGCGCTTGTCGCCGAGGCCGATGATTTTTTGCAGGATAGGCAGGCTGAAAGCCGCGGTCTTGCCGGAGCCGGTCTGGGCGATGCCCAGAATATCGCGACCTTCAAGCTGGTGCGGGATCGCCTGTAACTGGATAGGCTTCGGCTCGGTCATGCCAGCGGCTTCAACGCCCTTGAGCAAAATGCCGGTAACGCCAAGAGCGGCAAAACCGCCCGTAATTTCTTTTGTCAATTCAATCTCTTTCGGCGGCGCCATGATTGTCACGGTCCGCATCCAAATGCCGGTCAAGCGCAACTTGCCGAACTCTATCTGTTCAATGATGACGACGGGACGCCGAAGCTTGTAAACTCCTGGCGACTTGCGCTGCCGTGCCCGAACATTTTCTCGGGTCTCCCCGCTTCCAGACCATTCTGGAAGACAGAGGCGAGACGCAACAAGTCCAATGCCGGGAAAGCCGACGAAAACGTCGGCCCATGCGCCTGACGCGGCATATGGGGTGTTTTCGCCGAAAAAGCAACTGATTTCGCTTAAGCCACCGAAATCAGATGATGAAATCAGCGAGCACCTGATTGTCCGTGATGTCCTGATAGGCCCAACCGGCTTCTGCAAATTTCTTTTCCAGAAGCTTGAAGTTTGATGCGTTCTTCGTTTCGATGCCGATCAGCACGGAACCGAAATTGCGCGCCGATTTCTTCAGATATTCGAAACGCGCAATATCATCTTCCGGTCCCAGAAGATCAAGGAATGAACGAAGCGCACCCGGCCTTTGCGGAAAGCGGAAGATGAAATATTTCTTCAAGCCTTCGAAGCGCAGTGCGCGCTCACGCACATCCGGCAGGCGTTCGAAATCGAAATTGCCGCCCGATACAACAATGACGATGCGCTTGCCTTTGAGATCACTCTTCTTGAAATCCTTTAGCGCATCAATGCCGAGCGCGCCGGCAGGTTCAAGCACAACGCCTTCAATATTGAGCATTTCGATGATCGTTGCGCAAAGCCGGTTTTCCGGAACCGTTATGACAGTTTTCGGATCGAACCCTTTGAGAAGCTTAAAGTTTTCCTTGCCGATCTCAGCAACAGCCGCACCATCGACAAAATTGTCGACATGGGTGAGCTTGATACGCTTGCCTGCCTCAAGACTTCCTTTCAGGCTCGCTGCGCCCTGGGGCTCGATGAAGCGGAAATTCGTCTTCCAGCGCAGATCGGAAACATATTGCGTAACGCCACCGGATAGTCCGCCGCCGCCGACAGGCAGCAGGATGAAGTCGGGCTTCTTCCCCTCAGGCAGTTGCCGTTCGATCTCAAGCGCCACCGTAGCCTGCCCTTCGACGATACCGGGATGATCGAAAGGCGGTACCATCACGCCCTTTTGGCTTGCGGCAAATTCCTGTGAGGCAGCATAGCAAACATCGAAAATATCACCCACCAGCTTGATTTCGATGAACTCGCCACCAAAAGCGCGTGTCTTGTCAATTTTCTGCTGCGGCGTCGTAACCGGCATGAAAACCACGCCCTTGCGGCCAAAATGACGGCAGACGAATGCAAACCCTTGCGCATGATTACCTGCAGAGGCGCAAACGAACACGACATTCTTGTCTGTTGTTTCGACCGCTTTGGAAATGAAATTGAAGGCGCCGCGAATCTTGTAGGAGCGAACGGGAGTAAGGTCTTCGCGCTTGAGCCAAATCTCCGCACCGTACTTCCGGGACAAGTAATCGTTGAGCTGCAGCGGTGTTTCGGAAAACAACGCGCGCATTGCCTTTTCGGCCTCGGATACGGATTTGACGAAGGCGGTCATTATTCGACTTTCTGCATTTCCTACGGGTTTTAGCCCATCGCTACATGGGTTTGACAATGCAGACAAGGTTGAAGCTCGCCAGACCGTGAAATCAACGATTTAGAGTAAGCATATATTCGGCAATGCTAACTGTTGATGTTAGCAGGCTTTGTGGCTTGAATTCATGATACAAATCATGACATAGACAATGGCAATTGCTGCGGTCGTGGCGAAATTGGTATACGCAACGGACTTAAAATCCGTCGTCTTTTAGACTTGCGGGTTCAAGTCCCGCCGACCGCACCATTCTCCTTTTTTGCTCTCTGTTTTTCCGTTATCCGTTACGGGCAACCTCGCCTTGACGGTTTGCTGCCCTATCCTCCTGTCTTCCCCTTATCGAAACAGATGCAGACGGAACAATGGAAGAACAAGCCACACAGATTATCGCGAATACAAACGCATTCGTTCTCCAGATTTACGACCTTCTCATACGATATTCGGTCTCCACTCTCGGCGCGCTGATTATCCTTTGTGTCGGCTGGTTACTCGCCGGAATCCTTCAGAAATGGACGATACAGTCGTTATCGAAAATTCGCGGCTTCGATCAAACGCTTGTCGGCTTTTTCGGCGCTGTCGTCCGATACGGCATACTCGTCATCATTCTGGTTATGGTTCTTGGACAGTTTGGCGTCCAGACAGCTTCCATTCTCGCAGCCCTCGGTGCAATTGGTCTCGCAATTGGGCTAGCGCTTCAGGGCACGTTACAGAACATCGCTGCAGGCATCATGCTTCTGGTACTCCGACCGTTTCGCGTCGGGGAATATATCAGCGCCGGCACCATTGTCGGCACGGTACAGGACGTCGGCTTGTTCGCGACGGAGCTTAAAACCGGCGACGGGCTTTACGTACTGGCCCCCAATTCCTCGCTCTGGAATACGCCCGTCACCAATTACAGCCGCATGAAAACCCGCATGCACGATTTCAAGGTCGGGATTGGCTATGAAGACGATATCGATCAGGCATTCGCTATCATGAAAAGTGTCATTGAGGATCAGGAAGGTGTCCTATCTACACCTGTCCCAGCCTATTTCGTATCGCAGCTCGGCGACAACGCCGTCGTTCTCAGCGCCAACTACTGGGTAAACAGCGCAAAATATATACAGGTTTCCCGCCATACGATCAAAGCGGTGAAGGTCGAGTTCGACAAAGCAGGGATCAACATTCCCTACCCGCAAATGACTTATCATGTTGTTGAAAAAGACAATAAAACAGAAGGTACTAAATAAGTTTTCTAAATGATCACTTTGGGAAAAGCCGCAGACTGAATCTGCGGCCTTTCTATACCTCACATGGGCTTAGCTGTGCAGCTTGGCGGTGATTTCTGCAACACGTTTACCCTGAAACCTGGCTCCGTCCAACTCCTGTTCTGAAGGCTGGCGGGAGCCGTCACCGTCCGCGGTCGTCGTCATCCCATAGGGAGCACCGCCGCGCACAACATCGTTCCCCATCTGCCCCTGATAGGCGTAGGAAAGTGGGACAATGATCATGCCATGATGCTGCATCTGCCACTGTGTGGAAATCAACGCCAGTTCCGCACCGCCATGCTGTGTGGCAGTTGAAACCATCACCGATCCGACCTTGTTAATGAGAGCGCCTTTCGCCCAAAGTCCGCCGGTCTGGTCGAGAAAATTCTTCATCTGGGCAGCCATCATGCCGTAGCGGGTAGCGGTACCGATAATGATGGCATCGTAATCGGCAAGCTCAGCCGGTGTGGCGATTGGCGCATCCTGGTCGACCTTATAATGCGAGGCTTTCGCAACATCAGGTGGAACCAGTTCGGGCACCCGTTTGAGGGTAACCTCCGCACCGCCTTCCCGCGCCCCTTCTGCAGCTGCCTTGGCCATTTTTTCCATATGACCATAGGCCGAATAATACAGCACCAGCACTTTAACCATGTGACGTCTCCATATCCCGTTTTGTGAGGCCCCAACCTCGACAGGTTCAATTAGGGGAGCGGCCTTCTTTGGAAAGACGCAACTTCTCGCAAACGAAGGAAATGCTGAAATAAAGCAGTTGCAGCCTTGTCCTGCTGGCGCTTAACTGATGCCAGAAAATGGAGTCTGGATATGACCAACAATCCGCAGCAAGCCGTCAAGGCCGCCATGCTGGCAATTGGCGACGAGCTTCTCTCGGGCCGCACCAAGGACAAGAATATCGGACATCTTGCCGATGTCCTGACAGTGGCGGGCATTGATCTCAAGGAAGTACGGATTGTTCCGGACGAAGAAATAGCCATTGTAGCGGCTCTCAATGCGTTGCGACCGCATTTTGATTATATCTTTACGTCAGGCGGGATAGGCCCTACCCATGACGACATTACCGCTGATGCCGTTTCCGCGGCCTTTGGCGTGCCGTGTATCTATGACGAGAAAGCCATGAAGCTGCTCGGCGACAATTATGCAAAGCGCGGACTGGAATTCACCGACTCACGCAAGCGCATGGCGCGCATGCCACAAGGTTCGGAGCATATCGCCAACCCAATCTCTGCTGCGCCGGGTTTTCATATCGGCAATGTCTATGTGATGGCGGGTGTGCCGTCTGTCTTTCAGGCGATGCTCGACAATGTTCTGCCTACCTTGAAGACGGGCCGCAAACTTCTGTCCAGATCAGTACTCTGTCCCTTTGGCGAAGGCGTAATCGGCGCTCCTCTGACGGAAATCCAGAAAGAAAACCCCGACACGATTATCGGCTCCTATCCGAAATTCGAAAATGGGCGTTTCAGTACAGAGTTGGTTGTCCGTGGAAGCGATCCAGAAAAAATCGATACGGCAATCCATGCAATCGAAAAAATGATCTCATCGCTCGAGACTGAAGGGGCAGCTTAATCCTCTGCAACCTTTTGCCCGCGCAACTCGTTGCACTATATGCTAAAATAGAAAAACAGCCGGAAGGAGTTCGGTCATGTCCTACAAGACGGTGGTTGCCTATTCTCGCAGTGAATCCGAGTTGAAACGGGTGGTGTCCGCCGTTGGACTTCTAAAGCAGAAAGTGCCTGATATTCATGTCATCGGGCTCTATTCCATTCCTTCTCCTATCGTCTATGCCGACCCGAACGGCTTCATCGATCCGGGAATGTTCGAATTGCATGATAAGCAGCACAAGGAGCTGTCCGAAAGACTGAAACATGTCTTCGAAGAGGAAATGCGCCGTCAGGGCATCAATTATGAGTATCGCATCACGCGTTCGGAAACGGGCACAGCCGCAGACGGCGTGCTGACGGCATGCCTGGGAGCGGAATTGCTGGTTGCCGGACAGCCCGACCCGGACGATCCCGCCACCAACGACGAAACAGCCGATACAATTGTTTTCAATTCGAGCTGCCCTGTTTTGCTGGTTCCCTATGCGCCGGTGCTGCAGATGGTGTCGCTCGACCGCATCGTCGTCGCCTTTAACGGCAAGCGGGAAGCTGCCAGGGCCGCATTCGACGCCCTGCCCCTGATGAAACATGCAGACAGAACGGAAATCGTTTGGGTCGATCCGCCGGAAATCGAAGGCGAGGATCAGGCTTTGGCGAGCCATGATATTGCAGAAGCATTGTCGCGGCACGGCATCAACGTAACCCCTACCGCCATTGCATCCAACGGACGCTATGCGCAGGATGCGTTGCGGGAACATATCATCGCGGAACGCGCCGATCTCCTGGTGATGGGGGCTTACAGTCATTCCCGGTTGCGAGAACTGGTCTTTGGCGGCGTAACGCGCTCCATGTTGAACGAGCTTCCCATTCTTACGCTTTTTTCCCGTTAGAAAGCCTGTTTCAGCCATTTTTCTCGCCAACCGGCGTACAATGACACGACACGCTTGCAAGAACACCATTTTTGCGGTTATCAGCATCACCCGGCGCTGACTGTGCCGGGTGGAGAGCCTTTTCCTCTCCCGCCGCCCGCCTGAAACGGGCGCGGATGAAGAAAAGCTGCAGATCCTGACAGTTACAGCGCTTGGCAATCCGTCACAGCGCATTTTTGGTTTTTAAAGGTCCGGAGAACGAACTCCGGATCGTTCCACGGAGCGTTTCGATGTCCTTGCCAGATAAAGCCTTTCCCGTTTCCTGGGATCAGTTCCACCGCGATGCCCGCGCCCTCGCCTGGCGCATTTCCGGCATGAATCGCGAATGGCACGCAATTGTCGCCATCACCCGTGGCGGTCTGGTTCCTGCTGCCATCGTTTGCCGTGAGCTGGGCATTCGCCTCATCGAAACCGTCTGCATCGCGTCCTATCATGATTACACCTCGCAGGGCGAAATGCAGATTCTCAAGGGCGTAAGCGAAACGCTTCTGGAAAATGGCGGCGAAGGCGTCATCGTCGTTGATGATCTGACCGACACCGGCAAAACCGCAGCCATCGTACGCGAAATGATGCCGAAGGCCCATTTTGCAACGGTTTATGCCAAGCCTAAAGGCCGTCCGCTGATCGATACCTTTGTAACAGAGGTTTCTCAGGACACCTGGATCTACTTCCCCTGGGATATGGGCTTCACCTATCAGGAGCCGATCGCAGGCGACAAGCGCGGCTGACACGTTGCGCATCCGGTCAGAGAACCGGCGCGAACTCGATATCCGTTTTATAAAAACGCTATGAAACGAAAACAAATGAACGCGGTTGTGGTGATATTTCCGCCGCAATCGCACCTTATGGAAAGCGCTCCGAATAAAGCCGATTAAGGGCGGATAGCGTTTTCAAGGCTGCTATCCCTACCCCGAAGTTTAGTAATACCTTTAAAATAAAAGCTTTTTTCAAATATTTTCAAAGGTCTGTTGCCTAACTAACCAGTTGTTATTTTGGCGAATCGGATCATGCTATCAGCAAAAGGGGATTTTCGCGGTGAAGTCGCAAGTAAAACAACTGATTGCAACCGAAAAGCGTATTCTGACGCCTTCCGGTCGTTTGCAGCAAGTTGCGGCGCTTGTTTATCGTCGCGATATGGGCTCCCTCAAAGTTCTCGTCATCACGAGCCGCGGAACAGGCCGCTGGATCATCCCCAAGGGCTGGCCGCAAGTCGGTCGCACGCTTGCGGAAACAGCACTTCGTGAAGCCTATGAAGAATCTGGCATTCGTGGTGAGGTTTCTCCCGTACCAATTGGCAGTTTCTGCTATTGCAAGACGGATCTTCCGCCTGAACGCATAAACCAGTTCACGGCAGCGGTATTCGCGGTGCAGTTTACTGGGCAGGAGAAAGACTGGCCTGAACGGGATCAACGTATATGCGAATGGGTGTCGCCGCAGGAGGCGGCCCATCGTGTCGAAGAAACCGAATTGAAGCAGATATTGAACCAGTTTGGTGATTCGGGGATCGCTGCGGCTGCCGAGTGAGCAATTGGCGGCCTGCCTTGGCAATATTTACTCTGGATAGCGGTCTTTCTGCGGGGATTTCCGCTTGCTTTAGCGCATTCTGCCGAAATTACCCCTCAAGCTGCCACTACAAGCGGCTTTTCTGGCTCCCAAAATCTCGTAGCCGGCTTGGTTCGCAAAAGTGTCGCTTCTCCCCGTTATCCACATTTGCTCCAAGCTGTTACGCACAATATCTAGATGCTGGAGCGTTGCAGTAAACCATTGCTTGACGGTCGCAGCCGAGTCGTTTTTTATGGGGTTATCGTTGCGTAAGTAGCGTGATCGGATGTTGTAATCTGCCGGTCTTTTTTTCGGTCAAGTTGAGTATCGAACGGGCGTAGCGCTTTGAAGGTGCGATTTTCGCTCGGTGCTTTCTTGCGCCCAGAATCTGGGCGTGCCGGTCTCTGGAGAAGCAGATGCAGCGTCGAGCAGAAACAGCGTTAACACTAGATTTAGTATTTGCGCTCATGCTTCTTACAAGATAAGGTGTTTTTCGTTCCGCTGATTTTGAACTGCGATAGTGCCAGCAAGGTTGCAATTAAGCTCCCCTGAGGCGTTTTTTCGTGGCTTTAGATGAGGTGGAAGTGGATTTCCGGGAGTTTTCTCCCCAACAGCACGTTCTTCCCCGCAGAAGAGCTGTTTTGACAGAGACGCGATACAGACAGGCCGTGGCTGAAAACCGTCACTAGAGCTACTATATATAGAACGTTTGGATGGGACAGATGAAGATCGAACGCCGTTTCACGAGAGAGAATCAGTCGGCCTATGCGGACATCGCGTTCCGGACTGCGACCAGCGAGATCAAGAATCCCGATGGATCCATCGTATTCCGTCTCGAAAACATCAATGTGCCCGCGCAGTTCAGCCAGGTTGCCGCTGACATTCTCGCGCAGAAATATTTTCGCAAGGCTGGCGTCCCCGCACAGCTGAAGAAGGTCGAGGAAAACGACGTTCCTTCGTGGCTGTGGCGCTCTGTTGCCGATGAGGAAGCACTCGCCAAGCTGCCGGACAATGAACGCTATGGCTCCGAAATGGATGCCTGCCAGGTTTTTGACCGTCTCGCCGGCACTTGGACCTACTGGGGCTGGAAGGGTGGCTATTTCGCCTCCGAGGAAGATGCCCTCGCCTTCCGCGACGAGCTTGCATACATGCTCGCAACGCAGCGCGTGGCTCCAAACAGCCCGCAATGGTTCAACACTGGCCTGCATTGGGCCTATGGCATCGACGGTCCCGGTCAGGGCCATTTCTATGTTGACTGGCAAACCGGCAAGCTGACGAAGTCCAAGTCGGCCTACGAACATCCGCAGCCGCATGCCTGCTTCATCCAGTCCGTTGGCGACGACCTCGTCAATGAAGGCGGCATCATGGATCTGTGGGTCCGCGAGGCACGTCTGTTCAAGTATGGTTCCGGCACCGGTTCCAACTTTTCCTATCTGCGCGGTGAAGGTGAAAAACTGTCTGGCGGCGGCAAGTCTTCCGGCCTGATGAGCTTCCTCAAGATCGGCGATCGAGCTGCGGGCGCAATCAAGTCGGGTGGCACGACCCGCCGCGCTGCGAAGATGGTCGTGGTCGACATCGATCATCCGGATATCGAGGAGTATATTGATTGGAAGGTCAAGGAAGAGCAGAAGGTTGCTTCGCTCGTTACCGGCTCCAAGATTGTCAAGCAGCATCTAACCGCCATCATGAGGGCTTGCGTCAACTGCGAAGCCGACAATGATGATTGCTTCGATCCATCGAAGAACCCTGCCCTGAAGCGCGAAATCAAGGCTGCAAAGAAAAACCAGGTTCCGGAAAACTACGTCAAGCGCGTGATCCAGTTTGCGCGTCAGGGCTATACCGACATCCAGTTCAAGACCTATGACACGGACTGGGATTCGGAAGCTTATCTCACCGTATCAGGCCAGAACTCCAACAATTCCGTCTCGCTGAAGGACGAATTCCTGCGCGCTGTCGAAAACGACGGCGACTGGAACCTGACAGCTCGTCGCGACGGTCGCGTCATGAAGACGCTGAAGGCGCGCGATCTTTGGGAAAAGATCGGTTACGCCGCCTGGGCCTCCGCTGATCCGGGCCTGCACTACAACACGACCATGAACGACTGGCACACTTGCCCGACGGCTGGTCCGATCCGTGCTTCCAATCCTTGCTCGGAATATATGTTCCTTGACGACACGGCCTGCAATCTGGCGTCGATCAACCTGCTCACCTATCGCAACAAGGACGGTTCGTTCGATATTGCGGCTTACGAGCACACGGC